>SKDZ01000041.1_pt1 | contig 116105 bp, 101 predicted proteins | sample 4826551 | NCBI WGS metagenome assembly SKDZ01 (sample SAMN11008822, study PRJNA524170) | human gut metagenome | biome: Human fecal sample; material: Feces; isolation source: fecal sample from pouch patient p12, p15 | host: Homo sapiens | place: Israel: Tel-Aviv | collected 2016-02-02 | reverse complement strand
GTGGAGAGCCAACCATTCCATCCCGAAAGGGAGCTAAATTTGAACGTCATTGTGATTGGTGGTTATACAAAGAACGCCATTTAGTAGAAAAGTATTTTCTGAAATTAAAAGCATTCCGACGAATCGCCACACGTTATGACAAATTAGCTGCAACTTACTTGGGATTTATTTGTATCGCCTCAATATTAATTTGGTTAAAATAAACAATTTAAAATGTTTTTCAGACACGCTCTAGTGCGGGTTTAGTATAACATGAAAATATTATGAGGGGACTGCTCTGTGGAGTGGTCCTTTCGTGTATTTTGGGATTTTTTTGGAGTGTGTTATAATGGGAAAAAGGGGACGCTCAGAAAAATATTTTATTTCATGTGCGGTTTCGGGGTCTAAGATATTCTAACCTCTCAGAAATCTGCTAAAGGCATGAGCAGCCTTCTCAAACTCGCTCCGTTGCAAACTTCGCTCAGACAGTGATACAGTCTGCTCATAACGCAGATTTCTGAGAGCTAAGAATATCTAAGACCCCTGCAAATGCACATGAAATAAAATATTTTTCTGAGCTGGCTGTTGGCTGTTGTGATGATTGGATTGGATATGTGGGAGGTTTTTATGGCTTGGGTTAAGTTTGTGCGTGAAGGGATTGAGATAGAAGTGAATGCCGGGATGTCTGTGTTGGAAGCTGAGATTCGGGCGGGTTTGAGGCCGGATGCGCCTTGTGGCGGTCTGGGGAAATGTGGGAAGTGTCTGGTTAAGATTAATGGTGAAGTTGTTAAGGCGTGTCAGATTCGGATTGGTGAAGGTGAGACTTGTGTAGTGGAGACATTGGACAGGGCTGGCAATGAAAAGATTTTGACGGATGGATTTAACAGAGAAGTTGTGTTTGAACCGGGACTACGGATGGCTCAGGTTGAGCTGGAGAAGGCGAAAACAGGGGAGAAGCGGTCGGACTGGCAGAGGCTGCTGGATACGCTGGCGGAGACAGATGGTGAGGTTGAGCCGGGGCAGATGGAGGTGGATCTGAAGCTGGCGGGTGAATTGTATGGGATGCGCAGGGATTCTGATGAATGGTATGTGATTTACAGTAGACGGCGGATTCTGGAAATGAGGAAGGAAGCTGGTCGGAGGTGTCTGGCAGCGTTTGATATTGGGACGACTACCATTGCGGGGTATTTGCTGGATGGTGCGGATGGGAGGACTCTGGCAGTTGAGAGCAGGATGAATCCGCAGGCGCAGTATGGTGCGGATGTGATCATGCGGGCGAATTATGCGCTGGAGCATGGAACAGAAGCGTTAAGTATGTGTGTTCGGAAAGCGGTTAATGAGATGTTGGGAAGTCTGGCAGAGGATGCAGGGATAAGGAGAGAGGATGTTTTTCAGGTGTGTGTTGTGGGAAATACCTGTATGCATCATCTGTTTCTGGGGATTTCTCCGGCTTCGCTGGTACATGCGCCCTATACTCCGGCTGTGAGTGAGAGGCTGGTGCTGAATGCGGGGGATTATGGTCTGGCTGTGCAGGAGCGTGCAGAGTTGATCATGCTTTCGGATATTGCAGGATATGTGGGAGCGGATACCTGTGGATGTCTGCTGGCTATCAGGCCGGATCAGCAGGAAGAGATTTCTCTGATGATCGATATTGGAACGAATGGTGAGATGGTTCTGGGAAACAGGGAGCGGATGGTGACCTGTTCTACTGCGGCCGGGCCTGCTTTTGAGGGTGCGAAGATTGAGTGTGGAATGCGTGGCGCGGCCGGGGCTGTGGATCATGTGAAGTATGAGGATGGGAAGTGGAACTATACAACTGTTGGGAATAAGCCGGCGGTTGGTTTGTGTGGTTCGGGATTGATCGATCTGGTGGCGGGTCTTCTGGATGCTGGAATGCTGGATGAGAATGGTGTGCTGAGAAGCGGACAGGAGAAGCAAGGTGTGTTTATTCTGGTACCGCCAGAGCGGGGCGGTAATGAGAGAGGGGTTTATCTGACTCAGAAGGATCTCGGAGAGGTTCAGCTTGCGAAAGCTGCGATTGCAGCGGGAATTCAGATGCTTATGGAACGGCTTGGGATTACAGAAGATGATATCTGTTCGGTATATATTGCAGGTGCTTTTGGCAACTATATGGATCCGGTCAGTGCCGGGAAGATTGGCTTGCTTCCGGCGACGCTTGTGAAGAAAGTGAAACCAGTGGGAAACGCTGCTGGTGAGGGGGCGAAGATCGCACTTGTGAATGAGAAGGAAATGCTGGAGATGGATGAGCTGGTGAGAAAGATTGAATTCGTTGAGCTGGCTGCTTCGGCTGATTTTCAGGATCATTTTATTGATGAACTGGGATTTGAGACAGGTGAATGATTTTATCCGCCTGATTGAATTATTGAGAAGTGCAGATTTCTTCTGATAAACTGCGGAGCAGTTATTCGGTGCAGAACTGAGGCGCGAAGAGGATAATTTTATCTGCCTGATGAGGTTGCTATAGACTATACAAGAGAGTAAGGGGTTAGATTATGGATATAAAAAAAATAGAGCAAATGGGAATGGAGCAGGGGTTTTCGCATGTGGTGTTGCTGGATTGTGATACGATTGAGCTGAAGCCGGAGGTTCGACAGATGTGTGCAGCAGATACCTGTCATAAGTATGATAAGTGCTGGAGCTGTCCTCCGGGATGTGGCTCTCTTGAGGAATGTGAAGCGAAAGTCCGGCAGTATAAGTATGGGATTATTGTTCAGACAGTTGGTGAATTGGAGGATGTTTTTGATGGCGAGGGAATGATGGAAACGGAAGCCAGACATAAGGAGTATTTTGTGGAATTTGAGAAGAAACTTCGGGAGATTTATCCGGATATGCTGGCGATTGGTGCGGGATGCTGTACGAAATGTAAGGTCTGTACTTATCCGGATGCTCCATGCAGGTTTCCGAAACAGGCTTTCTCATCGATGGAGGCTTACGGGATGCTGGTAACACAGGTTTGCCAGGCCAATGAGCTACAGTATTATTATGGGGATTGTACGATTGCTTATACGAGTTGTTACCTTCTGGAATAATATTTTAGCCGAATCAAGTAAGTCCCCTGTGGAGCAGTTATTTGGTGTAGCGAAGCGGATTACGAATATCTGCTTGATTTAAATCAAGTAAATTCTCTGGTTACTGTTCACTGGTAATATCCCGCGAGGTGTTTTTTGTGAGCGAAGGTCACAGAAAACCCGAGATATACCGCGCGAATTTATGCGATTAGCATAAATTCTGTGCATCGCGAAGCGTGTTACTGAGAACGGAGTGAACAGTAACATTCTCTGTGGAGGTTGCGGAAGGGGAAGTTAGTTTTCGTTGTAAATAACAGTGAGCTATGATAAAATACAGATATTGAAAGCGCAGAGCGTGTTTGAAAAAACAAAAAATCCTTCGCCGCAGGGCGGGGGATTTTTGGCAGAAGGTATTAAGGGTGGCTTGAGGATATGACAGTACTGGAACAGTTAAGAAAAACAATTGAAGACGGACATCCGGGGGAGACAGAGAAGCTGGTGAGGGAGGCATTGAAGCAGCATATTCCTGCAGGGCGGATTGTGGAAGAGGCCATGACTCCGGCTATGCGAACAGTGGGGGAGAATTACAAATCCAATGGTGCGGATATTATTAAAATTCTGGCAGCAGCCCGAAGTGTGCGCAAGGGTTTTGAATTGTTGGAGGAACAGGACTCGCAGTTTGGCAGGAGGAATATCGGAACTGTAATCCTTGGAACGGTGGAAGGTGATCTGCATGATGTAGGTAAGAATCTGGTTGCAATCATGTTTCGCAGTGCCGGATTTAAGGTGATCGATCTGGGAGTGGATATTTCTGAGAAGCAGTTTCTGCGTGCAGTGAAACAGAATCCGGATGTGTCGATCGTGTGTATCTCTTCACTTCTGAGTACTTCAATCCCGGAGATGGAGCAGGTGGTGAAGTCTCTGAAACGAAGCAGCAGTAAGCATAAATTTAAGATTATGGTTGGTGGAGGTGCAGTAACGGAGCAGCTGGCGAAGAATATGGGAGCAGATGCCTATACAGAGAACTGTATTGAGGCTGTGGAAGTTGCGAAGACGTTTATTGTGTGAGAACCGGGCTGACAGGTACGTATAAGAAAGACATAATGTGAGTTAAATTGCTATAGAATTGACTGGTAAAATAGGTGCTTCAATTATGTGACAGGAGGATTGTAGACTTGCAGCTGTCATCAGTTTATTTATATGAAAAAATAAAAGAGAAATATGAAATTACGGAAAGGGGAACTTTATCCGGTTCAGACGGATATCTGCGCCCCTTTTTGTGTTATGAAAAAAAAGAAACATTTCGACATGGGCATGTTTATGTGGTACAGAGATATGACAAAGAGTGGGAATCGGCAGTTCTGACTGCTGAAAATATACTCTGGGTATTTTGTGGGAGAGAGGAAATTGATGCTGCATCAGAAGAGCTTCAGCAGATTCCGTATATTCATATTGCACTTGATAGTCTGGAAGAAATAGCAGAATTTATGAATGATGTGCAGGAGATTTTTGATGCGGCTGATGAATGGGAACGGAAGATTCATGATCTGATGTTAGAACATGCCGGAATGGACAGGCTTTTGCAGGTGACATCGGAATTTCTGCAGAATCCGATGTCTGTAACAGGACTGGATTTTACCTTCGTGGCGGAAGCGGGAAGCGAGTATCTGCCGCCGAGGGCGCGGCTGTATACAGATGACGGGTTGAATATGGAATATGTAAATGCGCTTCTGCAGAATGAAGCTTATCGAGATATGGCAGATACACATGAATATGTAATGTTTCCGGCTTATATCAGTGGATGTCGTTCGATGAACAGAAATCTGTTTGTGGATGGGAAAGCAACTCACAGGCTGGTTTTGACTGAGTGCAGATCAGAGATTACACTGAGAGTTATCTGTGTACTGGACATTCTGGTGGAGAAACTGGAGTATCTGCTTGCGCATGAAGCGGAGGAAGAAGATCCGGACAGGGATATGGAGCAGATTTTTGTCAGGATTTTGTCGGACAGAACTGCGGATTATATGCAGGTGAGTAGAGAACTGAGTGAACTGGGATGGAGTGGGAATCATGAATATATGTGCCTGATCCTGCAGATTACCTATCTGAATCAGCAGAATCTTTCCACAAAGGCAATCTGCCGATATATTAAGAAGAAATTTGAGGATTCTGTGAGTTTTCTTTATCAGGATGAAATTGTGGCATTTTTTGACCTTACCAGACTTGGAAAAAGCCAGGAGGAAGTAGCCGGAAAACTGGTTTATTTTATCAGGGATACTTATCTGAAAGCCGGATACAGCAGGGTGATGACAGGACATATGAATCTGAGACGGCAGTATGTGCAGGCGAAGACGGCTCTGGATGTAGGAAGCCGTAAGAAGCCTTATCTGTGGATTCATTATTTCGGTCAGGTGGCACTGACCTATATTCTGGAACAGGCAACAAGAAGATTGCCGGGAACAATGATCTGTCATGAAGGGCTGCTGGAATTGAAGAAGCATGATGAGGAGAATCAGACTCAGTATATGGAGACATTGAGAGTGTATCTGGAGCAGCATCTCAGTGCAACCCAGGCGGCAAGGGAATTGTTTATCCACCGCAGTACGTTTCTTTACAGGCTGGACAGGATTAAGGAAATCCTGCAGTCTGAGCTGGATGATCCGGAGGAAATTTTTTATCTGGAATTGTCATTCAGGCTGCTGGAGCAGGAGCAAGAGAAAGAATAGTACGGGAGCAGAATAGTGCAGATATCTGGAAAGGTCAATTATTTGTAGAGGGAGATGTTTTGATAAAAAAATTCAGGTACGCTTAAGCGTACCTGAATAAATGTTAAAAGAGATATTATGTTATTTAGCTTCTTCTTCGGCAGCAGCCTCTTCTTCAGCTTCCAGAGCCGGGTCTACATGAACGGCGGCTACGGATACAACTGCAGCTTCAAGGTCTGTCTTTAAGTCTACATCTTTGTCCTGGGCGATGGCGAGGTCTTTGACTTTGATTACGTCGCCGACTTTCATGTCACCGACATCTACCATAACTTTGTCTACCAGTGCTGATGGGAGAGCTCTGAAGGAGATTTCTTCCAGATGCTGCTGTAATACACCGGCTTCCAGTTTGTCGTGGTTTACAAGTACGATCTCTGCTACGGAATGTACTTTCTCGTTGCTTACCAGTGCCTGGAAATCTATTTCATCCACCTGTCCTTTTAACGGATTGAACTGGATCTCTTTAATCAGTACGTCATATGACTGACCATCTACATCCAGCATAATCTGGCTTCCTTTGTTATTTGTCTTGAGAAGTTTCTCGACAGCAGATTTCTCGATTTTAACAGGAAGAGAACCTTCCATCTCTCTGCCAAATACGTTACCTGTAACGTAGCCTTCTCTTCTTAATCTTTTGGCCTTTGTGTCCATTGTTCTTTTTTCAGCTTTTAAAGTATTCATTTGACTTTTCCTCCATTTTACAGCTGAGGTGACACGCTTGACACTATCTTCAATTTATGAGCATCCGAAATGCTCCAGGTGGTGTTAAGTATTTTTAAGTATTCAGTTGTTTGTTCTTTATCTTTGTTACAGCTGTATTATAACACGCTAAAAATGAAATGCAAGAGGAAAATGTGAAGAGTTTGTGAAATTTAAGTAAACACAAACAAAGCCCTCCGGAAGTGACCGCTTCCGGGGGGGCTTTGCATTTAATCTAATTAATCATTAATTACAGAGTATCATTTCTTCTGATATAACCAGGCTGTTCAGTCGGGGAAACGATTTCTTTTTTATGAACGAGTTTCGCCCATTTGTCGACTACTTCATTCTCTACGTGAACACCCTCACCTACAGTAGCTTCAGCGAGAACAACACTGTTTCTTACAACAGCACCTTTTTTAATGATGCATCCACGACCGATTACAGAATTCTCAACAGTACCTTCAATCTGGCAGCCGTTGGAGATTACGGAATTCTTCACATCTGCAGTATTGAAATACTGAGTCGGGCAGGAATCATTGGTACGTGTATAGATTGGCCAGTTTTCATGGAAAAGTTCCTGAGCTGACTTGTAGTTAAGGAGAGCCATGTTTGCAGCATAGTAACTTGGGAAGTCTGTAATGCTTGCAAAGAATCCCTTGTGTGCAACGCCGCGGATATCCAGAGTTTCACATTTATCATTCAGGATGTCTGTCAGTGTGTACATGGAAGAAAGATTCTTGGCTTCTTTGATCAGGCTGATGAAAAGCTCTGTTTTCATAACACAGGTATCCATATAAACATACTGATTCTTCTTATTACCATGATTTGGTTCGATGGATTCCACACCTTTCTGGCGGTTCAGCCCCAGAACATTACAGGTAAGATAAGCCTCTTTTGCATTATCAACAGCGTGATAAAGGAGAGTAACATCTGCACCGGAGTCAATGTGGGTATGTAAAAACTGGTCAAAATCAATTGAATAAACCATATAGCTCGGGGCAATGACAACATACGGATGATACATTCTGCTGAGTGATTCCATGTTATCCAGATAGCAGGAGATATCGGTGTTATAGATATCATTGTCATTATTGTGCTCTGAGAAGAGAAGCTGAAGTTTGCCGCTCTTGGAGTTGATGTTGTAATGACGTCCTGTTCCAACGTGTTCTACAACAGAACGGGGTTTATTATTGATATAGACCTGAATACGGTCAATGTCGCTATTGGTCATATTGGAGATAGGGAAGTCAATGACTCTGTATCTGCCAAGGAAGGAAAACGCACCGATCGGGCGATAATCCTGCATACCATCTACATAAATATTTCTCCCGGAAGAGCTTACGATTCCAAATGCCTTATACATATTATTCTGCCCCCTTTACGCGTTTCGCTACAAGCTCAATGTGCTCACTGTCTGCGGCACCGACAACGGCACCTTTACCGATGCGGATACCGTCAGCTACAAGTGCACGCTGAACAACGGCACCTTCTTCTACCACAACACCCGGCATCAGTACACTGTCGATAATTCTGGCACCTGCACCAATCTTAACACCTGTAAAGAGAACGGAATGCTTAACTTCGCCCTGAACAACACAGCCCTGTGTGATATATGCATCTTTAACATCTGCTTCTGCGCTGATGTACTGTGGAAGTGCGGCAACATCTTCTGTATAAATCTTCCATGACGGATCGCCCAGATCAAGCTCATTTTTGGAACTTAACAGATCCATGTTTGCTTCCCAGAGAGAGTCGATGGTACCAACATCTTTCCAGTATCCTTCAAATTTATATGCATAAAGAGTCCTGTTATCGTTAAGCATAGTAGGGATGATATCTTTACCGAAGTCATGGCTGGAATCAGGATTCTTGATATCAGCCATCAGCATCTTGCGGAGGAGTTTCCAGGTGAAGATATAGATACCCATGGATGCAAGGTTGCTCTTCGGATGCTCAGGTTTTTCCTCAAACTCTACGATACGTCCGGATTCATCAGTGTTCATGATACCGAAACGGCTTGCCTCTTTCATCGGAACTCCGATAACTGCGATGGTTGCATCTGCCTTTGCTTCTTTGTGGGCTGCAAGCATCTTGTCATAGTTCATTTTGTAAATATGGTCACCGGAAAGAACGAGAACGTATTCAGGATCAAATTTATCAATGAAATCAATATTCTGGGAGATTGCATCTGCTGTTCCGCGGTATACATTCAGATTCTCATCTGCTTTCTCACGTGGAGGAAGAACGTAAACACCGCTGTTTTTAGCATCAAGACCCCAGCGTCCGCCGGCTGCTACATAGCTGTTCAGCTGGATAGATTCATACTGTGTAAGTACACCTACAACATCAACGCCACTGTTGGCACAGTTACTTAAAGGAAAGTCTACGATACGATATTTACCGCCGTATGAAACGGCCGGCTTTGCCACTTTATTGGTAAGATCATGCAGACGGCTGCCACGACCGCCGGCCAGGATCATGGCCAACATACTATTTTGTTTCATAATAGTGAACCCTCGCTTTCATTTGTTATGTAATATTATACATTTTTTCCTGACACTTTTCCATAGGTTTCTGAAAAAAATATGTAAAATTTTTGCTACAAACTAAGTAAAATCGACAAAAAATTATACATTATATACAAATATCGAGACAAATCGCATGACAGGGGATTAAAGACATTTGTAAATTATGCTTATAATGTACCAAAATTCATTCCAGATTGCCTGCGGCAATAGGATTTTGGCCTGTATGTCTCGGGATTTTGGCATATTCATGCCAAAACACTTTGCTGAATAATGGTGTGCAAACAGTAACATTTGTTCACAAATTTAAGTGAAACGGGTGGACGTATAATAGTTCTTACGCTATAATAGGTAGGAATTTATAGAAGAAACGCGTAACTGTGAAACACTGAACAGTTACAGAGAAACAGAGGTTATCACGTGAGTAAAAGAGAAGATTATAAACGATTTATCGTATTTTGTCTGGCGAGTCTGGTGGTTCTGGCACAGGCGGCGGTCTTTGCATGGGTGTGGTATTCCGTTTACAGAGGACAGATCGACGAGCCTTTCTGGCGCAAAGGTAACTGGGTACTGATCGCAATCTACGGTCTGATGTTTGCCCTGTTTGCCAAATTGTACGGAGGACTTAAGGTTGGATATCTTAAGAGGATTGATGTATTTTATTCGCTGACACTGGCACTTTTGTGTACCAATGTGGTGGAATATCTGGAGATCACCCTGATCAACAGATGGTTCCTGAGCGTATGGCCTATGATCGAGATGACAGGAATACAGCTGGTGCTGATCATTATCTGGATATTTGGTTCAAGGTATATCTATTCCGGACTTTACCGCGCACGCCGGCTTCTGGTCATTTACGGTGACCGGGATCCGGGGGACGACCTGATCCATAAGATGAATTCCCGAAAGGACAAATATGACATCAGCGGCAAGGTACACATCAGTGTGGGAGAAGAAAAAATCCATCAGATGATGCAGGATTATGATGGCGTGATCATCTGGGATCTGCATTCAACAGAGAGAAACCGTTATCTGAAATACTGTTTTGCACATTCTGTCCGATGCTATGTGAGTCCGAAGATTTCGGACATCATTCTTATGGGAAGTGAACGCATCCATCTTTTTGACACACCGCTTCTGGTATCCAGAAATATGGGACTGGCAGTAGACCAGCGTGCTGCAAAGAGAGTTATGGATATTCTGATCTCAGGGATCGGCATTATAATCACTTCACCGATCATGCTGATCATAGCGACTGCGGTAAAAGCATACGACAGAGGTCCGGTGTTTTATTTCCAGGACCGTCTGACATTGGGTGGAAAGCCCTTTAAGATCTGTAAATTCCGCAGTATGTGCGTAGATTCAGAGAAAAACGGTGCAAGACTGGCATCCAAGCATGATTCCCGTATCACACCGGTAGGTCATGTGCTGAGAAATCTTCATCTGGACGAGCTTCCCCAGCTTTTTAATGTATTTAAGGGAGATATGTCTCTGGTAGGTCCGCGCCCGGAACGTGAAAGTATCATGCTTGAGTATGAGAAAGAGCTTCCGGAATTCTATTATCGTCTGAAAGTTAAAGCAGGTCTTACCGGATATGCGCAGGTCTATGGTAAGTATAATACAACGCCTTATGACAAATTAAAGCTGGATCTGTTTTATATTGAGAATTATTCCTTCCTGCTGGATATCAAGCTGATCTTTATGACAGTCAAAATCTTTTTCCAGAAAGAAGTATCTGAGGGAGTAGATGACAGACAGGTAAATGCGTTGAAGGATTCCGGGAAAAACGCCGGAGTGTCAGAGAATAAAACGGAGGAATGACCATGAATAAACCGCTGGTATCTGTGATCATGCCGGTTTACAACGGAGAGAAATATATTAGAAAGGCTGTGGAATCTGTCTATGAACAGGAAGTTTCGCTGGAACTTCTGGTGATCGATGACGGTTCCACAGACCATACAGAGGAAGTCCTGTCTGCCTATGAGGGCAGAGAGGACTTTCGATATATTAAGAATCAACAGAATATGGGAGCTGCAGGCTCCAGAAACAGAGGAGTCGGGCTGGCACAGGGAACCTACATTGCTTTTCTGGATGCAGATGACTGGTGGGAGCCAGGCAAGCTGAAAGAACAGCTGAAACGTCTGGAAGAGACAGGATACGTGCTGTGTTCTACAGGGCGGGAACTGATGAAAGCAGACGGAAGCAGTACAGGACGGACAATCCCTGTAAAAGAGAAGATCACCTACAGAGAACTTCTGAAACATAACAGCATCAACTGTTCTTCTGTGATACTCAGAAGGGATGTGGCGCGAGAGTTTCCCATGGAGCATGACGACAGCCATGAGGATTATATCACCTGGCTGAAAATCCTGCGAAAATACGGCTGTGCTGCCGGAATCAACAAACCATATCTGAAATATCGTCTCAGCGAAGGCGGCAAATCCAGAAACAAACTGAAATCAGCAGCCATGACTTACAATGTCTACAGATACGCCGGTTACGGCAGGATCAGAAGCTGTATTTTTTTCTGTTCTTATGCTGTACATGGAATATGGAAATATTGCTACTGTTCACTTCGTTCACAGTAACGTAGCCAAAATTCATTCCAGATTGCCTGCGGCAATGGAATTTTAGCTTGTATGTCTCGGGATTTTGGCATATTCATGCCAAAACACCTCGCGGGATAGTGGTGTGTGAACAGTAACAAAATATTTCCATTGACCGAAATGTTAAGTTTCTATTCCATAAATCGTAAAAATATGTTATGCTTGTTGCAGTAAATATGACTTTGCGGTTAATTGCCCGTTACATTGCTGTGCGTTTTTTGTCTGCCGGTCATCTGAAGAATCTGGCAGAATGGGGTTGTATGTTCACACAGCAGAAGTCAGAAATATGATTAGAGGATAGTACTTAAACATGAAAATAAAAAAAGAGAGAGCGGCGGTGCCGTACTCCTGCCTGATCGATAACATTAAAGTTTTGCTTATCTTTCTGGTAGTATTTAACCATATTATTGCATTTAACCTTGTAAAGGTAGACACTGTAGTGAGATATGTGTGGTATGCGATTACGATTTTTCACATGCCTGCATTTGTTTTTATTTCAGGATATCTGTCAAAGAAACCTCAGAATGTGCTGAAGAATTTTAAGAACCTGCTGATCCCTTATGTTCTGGGATATACCTTAACCTGGTATTCACAGATATGGCTGGGCAGATCCGTAGATTATGAGATACTGCGTCCTACCGGAAGTGTCATGTGGTATATACTGGCACTGTTTATTTACCGCCTTACCATTGAGGCCCTGGGTAAGATCAGATTTATTGTTCCGCTCAGTATCCTGTTCGCATTATGGGCAGGAACCAGACCGGAATTTACCACATTCCTGTCATCATCAAGAATCGTGGTATTTTTCCCGTTCTTTGTTGCGGGGTATCTCTGGAAGAGTGAATATATCACAGCAATCCGTAAATTTAAGGGAAAATGGATCCTGGTGGCAATCTCCGGAGTCCTTTTGTGGGCGATACCGAATTATATGATCCCAAATGAAATGGGAATTGCTATTTTCCGAGGTAATCATGGATATCAGCTCTGTGGCCTGACGGATCCTCAGGGAGTGATCCTCAGACTGCTGATGTATCTGGTATCTTTCGTAGTTGTCTATACGATGCTTGCGTTAGTGCCGGACATCAAACTGCCACTCACCTATGTGGGACGACATACAATGGGAATTTATTTCTTCCATTATCCGATCATGATCATTATGAATGGTTTATATATCCTGATGCTTCCGGCAATGAACAATGTATGGGTGCTTCTGGGAGTATCACTGGTATTTGTACTTGTACTGGGAAGTCTGCCTGTGGATCTGCTCTATACGGGTGTTCTGAATCTGATCGCATTTATCCTGATCAAGAAGGATAAGACAGTCAGAGATGAAGGTCTGGAAGAAGAGTATGACAGCGAATATGATGAATATGAACTTCTCAGAAGAAAGAAAGCCATCGCAGAGCTTGCGGCAACGCTTGATTCAGAGAGTGAGCAGGACGAACATGTGGAGAAAGTAAATATGGACGAGGATACACCGGATCATACTTCTTCCGACAGTCATGAAGGCTTCAGCAATGTGGCCGGCATGGAGCTGGAGATTGAAGAAGATAATCTGGATGATATCCCTGATGAACTGATCAAAGGGGAAGAGGAGCTTTCGCTGGAAGACCTGATCCAGGAACTGGAAGCTACTACCAGAACGATGGACGACAATAAAGAACCATAAACACAAAGGAAGAGTTTTGAGATACAAAAACAGTATTTCAAAACTCTTCTTTTTGTAAAGTTAATGCGAATTTAACATTTTTGTAACGGACAGGTGACGGAAGTTGGGAAGTATGATATAATCAAAGTATCTATCGTATGGAGGTTACTGTGAACGGAGTGAACAGTAACGTATGGAGCAGGAAAACTGTTCGGCAAAATAAGAATATTTTTTTCAGGGGAGTTATGACGAAAGAATGAAGAGAGTAATCACATATGGCACTTTTGATCTTTTTCATAAAGGCCACTACAATATTATCAAAAGAGCAAAAGCACTTGGTGATTATCTGATCGTAGGTGTCACAAGTGAGAGCTTTGACATTGAGCGGGGCAAACTCAATGTGCGGGACAGCCTCATTAAGAGAATCGAGAATGTGCGAAGGACGGGGCTGGCAGATGAGATCATCATTGAAGAATATCAGGGACAGAAGGTCAATGACATCATTAAGTATGATATTGATGTCCTGGTGGTAGGATCTGACTGGAGAGGGAAATTCGATTACCTTAAGAACTACTGTGATGTAGTTTATCTGGAAAGGACCAAGAATATTTCCAGTACAAAGCTTCGCAGTGAAGGTGTTATCTTTAATATGGGAATCGTGACGGATGACATCCGGGATAATGATTTTGTGGAGGAATCCAAATATGTCAGCGGAGTTCATGTGGAACGTGTATTCAGCGAGGATCACGAGACTGCACAGAGATTCTGTGATAAATATGAGTTAGGTTCCTGCTGGAACAGCTATGATGAATTTCTGGCAGATGTAGATATTGTTTATATCAAGACATCGCTGAACCGGAGAGCAGAATATATTGAGCGAGCGCTGAAAAAAGGAAAATATGTGATCAGTGATTCGCCCATGACACTTTCCTCAGAGAAACTGCGCTACCTGTTTCAGGTGGCAAGGGAGAACAATGTGGTTCTCATTGAACGGACCACACTGGTCTACCTGCGGGCGTTTAATCAGCTGGTATGGCTGGTACACAGTAACCTGGTGGGAGATCTGGTAAGTGTCAAATGTGCAATCTCCCAGGATGATTTTGAGGGCGGCAGGACTTTTAATGAGACGGTCTGCACAGCTATCTGCGCAGTACTGAAACTGCTGGGAAAAAAATGCCAGGATATCAACACCAATGCGGTCCGCAATCAGGAAGGCCGTTTTGTATATGATATGATTTCCATGAAATACGCCGGTGCACTGGCGACTATTGAGATCGGAACAACGGTTGACATTGAGAATGAACTTGTGATCATCGGAAGCAACGGCAGGGTAACTATCCCTAATGACTGGTGGAACACCGGATACTTTGAAGCCAATATTTCAGGAAAAGAATTTCTGAAAAGGTACAGCTTTAACTTCGAGGGAAATGGTTTCCGCTATCTGCTGCAGGAGCTGATGATCATGATCAGAGACAAACGGACAGAATGTACCCGGCTTTTCTATGATGAGTCGGTAAGAATAATAGAAATTTTGGAAACAATCAACAGAAAGGACAATTCATGACGGAGAAACAGAAATACCTCCTGAAGCTTTTCAGGGAGGTTGATGAAATCTGCAGAGAACATAACCTCAGATACGTGCTGGCAGGAGGCTCCCTGATCGGAGCTCTCAGACATGAGGGATTTGTTCCCTGGGATGATGATGTAGACCTTTATATGCCACGTCCGGACTGGGAGAAATTCATAGAGATATGCAAAACAGAACTCCCGCCTGACAGAGAGATACAGTGTTCGGAGGTGGACAGAAACTATACAAATTCATTTCCGCGCTACGCATCCACCAATACCTGTGCCATCCATAAGAGCCAGATTATCGGGAAGGACTGCGGCGGAGAAATCATAGACATTCTTACACTGGATCCTGTTCCGGCTGACGACAAAGAATACGAGAAATATAGAACACACATGATGATCTACTCAGATCTTATCAATATTTCCGTAGGTTACAGTGACCGCTGGGAGATACCTGCATCCATGTATCTGAAGTATCTTCTTTCTTATATTTTTCTTGGTAAAAAAAGAACACTGGCAAAGCTTGAGAAGATCATGTTCTCTTATAAAGAAGAGGAATGTGACCGTTATGCCATGCGTTGGGGCGGCTGCCCGTTTCTTTTTGATAAGGATATGATGTTCCCTGTAAAGGATGGCATCTTTGAGGGAAAAAAGGCAATGATCCCAAATAAGTGCAGTGACTATCTGATCTGGCATTATGGAGACGAGTGGTCATATATGCCTCCTCATGATAAGAGGGAGGGTCATGTAGCAGTGTGTGTAGATGATCTTCCTTATCAGGAGCTACGTGAAGAATACATGCCGAAGATCAATAAGGAAAGATTGCGTTGGGACAGTGTGTTCCGAAAGTTCTACAATATGCGCATTGCGAAAAAAAGCCATAAGGTCCGCCAGGATGGGCTTGCAATGAAAGCCCGCGCTGTTGCACTGGACCTGCAGAGAGCGATCGATGAATCAGGACTTAAGATCAGTGAGCTGGTGGAAAGCAGATCTTTCCGTAAGCTGAGTGCACTTTTTGGCTCTTATTATAAGAATCAGCTTAGTGCTGACTTTATCGGAAGAGAAGACTATACCAACATTTATGCTTTTTATCATCCAACACTTGTGGAGATACCTGACGATGTATTCTATGCGGCAATGCTTACTCTGTTTTATACAGAACGTGTGTCAAAGGCATATCGGATGATGCAGGTCCGTCAGCAGCTTGACCATCTGAGTCCTGAGATGGAGGGACTGAAAGAAGATATTGAGTTTTTCAGGAAAGCTGCGGATCATTATGAATTCCATCGGATAAAGGAGGCAGAACAGATCGTCAATGAGCTTCTGAAGAAATATCCGGGACATCCGGGATTTATGAAATTTAAGTGCAGGTTTCTGATGGAGGATGCGGGAGAGAACCGGGTCGAAGCAGAACGTTTTCTTGATAAGGCTCTTAAGATGTTTCCTGAGGATGGTTATTTCCTGAAATATAAGGCAGATATCCTCTGGATGGATGGCGAGATGCAGAAAGCGGCAGAGCTTTATCTTCAGGTAAAGAATAAGACAACTAACGGAATTGTATGGATGGAGATGGATAGATTCTTCAGAGGATACAAATCTGAAATCCTGAAAAGCTGTGAAGAGCTTATTGCAAACCACAACAAGAAGGAGGCTCTCGCATTGATGGAGTTGTGGAGTCGTCTGATACCTGAGGATGATGATATCCAGGGAGCATTATATCTGGCAAAAACAGTGTGTGCACGTACGCAGAGCGAGATAGAGAAAGAAATCGGTGAAATTCGGGCTGTGATCGGCACACAGATGATCACGCCAGTCAGTGTGGAGAAAAATCCGGGAAAAAGCAGAAAACAGATAAAATCAGATAGAACATCAGATGAAACATCGGCTGATGATGTGAATAAAAAAGTATCAGATCCGTCAGCAGAAACTGAAGAAGTTAAAGCGCCGGCGGATATACAGGTTAAAGTTTCAGAAGAACATAAGATGTACAGGAAAGCTCTTACAAGAGCATGGAAGCGGCTGGGGTATTCCGATGAGCTTGCAGAACTGCGCACCCAGATCATCTGTACAGGTGAGGAGAGCGAACTGGAGTGGCTTGCAGAACAGGTACGAAACCGTCAGTTTCGCAGAGAAGAGAAAGCCTGCGCTTATAAACTGGTGGGTGATGTCAGGATGAAACAGGGACAGACCAGGGAGGCTTTTGCAAATTATAAGAAAGCACTGGAATATGAGATGCCTTCTTATGTAAGAACAGAGCTGTACCGTATTTTTATCAATGATCTGAACGATGGCAGCAGACAGGCGAAAAGCTTTGGAAAGAAGACGGATATTACAGTTGTGCTTGATAAATGGCTTGATAAATATGAAAGTATTGAAGATATTAAGAAGATCGTGCAGACTGTAACTGTTAAGTGACATCAATAGAAATGGAGTAAAGAGTTGAACAAAAAACAAAAGGTGATTTTATCATTATTACAGGAAATCGATGAAATATGCCGCCGGAATAAAATAGAATATTACCTCTCTCCACGACTGACACTCTGCGCAGTGGAAGGGCATCCTTTCCCACAGAATCCCATGTTTGGAGTTGTGCTGATGAAAACAGCGGATATGGAACGGTTCCGTCTGGCTGTGGATGAAGATCCAAGGGAAAAGAGAGCACTGGAATCCATGAAGAGCCACAAATGGTTCTCAGGATTTTATCTGAGATACACCAATACAGATACTCTGTGCCTGAATCTGGACAACACCAGAGACTACGCATTCCCGGGAATAGGAGTCAATATTTTTCCGCTCAGAACGCCGGTAGCTTCTGTAAAAGCAGAACGCAGATTATCCAGAGATGAGAATGCATGGACAGAGCTCTGTCATATCAACTATGCAGATAGAAATTTCAGGAGCAGGGTGAACCGTACAATTATGCGGCTGCAGTGCATGATAACCGGGCGCCAGGGACAGGCTGCACATTTGTATGACAGGCTTGTCAGATCCTGCCAGCAGCCCGGAGCAAATAAATATATCCTCAAAAGAAGAAAACAGACTACCATTTTCCCTGCAGAAATTTTTGCGGAGAGTAAACGTGTCACTCTGGAAGGTGCAGAACTCCAGGTTCCGGCAAAAACCGCAGAGTATCTTACCATAAGCTATGGAAAGAATTATAAAGATGCAAAGGAACCCCGCTATGTGACACCCATTGCGCTGGTGGTCAGTGCGAGGGTAAGCTATACACAGTTCTGGAAAGAATCCGGAAACTTTGAGAAATACTGTAAAGAGCGAATGAAAAATGCCCGCAAACTTGCCAGAAGCAGGCGGCACAAAGACTACTTCAACGAATGCTGGGATTATGTAGAGTTCTGTGGGGAGCGCCTGAATCTGAGTGTTTCCTATGAGAAGCAGAAAGACTACATTAAGAACTTGTATAAGAATGAAGATTATATGACACTTGAGAGGGTATTTCGTCCCTATTTCAAGATGATGCAGAAGAGTCTGCAGAAGAATGAACTCTTTGCAGAGGACGAAGAGATTTTTGACATCTATGTAGACGTACTGGAGAAAACAGGAAAGACAGTACAGAGAAGTAAGATCGGCACGCTGATCTGACGGGAGGGAACATGAAACTTTCAGATTATATTGTTACGTTTTTGCAGAAAAAAGGAATCCGCCATTTCTTTGGATACCAGGGAACGATGATCGCACATCTGGTAGATTCCATTGAAAGAAATCCGGAGACAGAGAATCATTCCAGTTACAATGAACAGGGGGCAGCTTTCGCAGCCTGCGGATATGCACAGGCGAAGGAAGAATGTGCCTGCGCCTATGCTACCAGCGGACCTGGAGCCATCAATCTTCTGAGTGGTGTGGCAGATGCCTATTATGATTCCCTGCCTGTGATCTTTCTCACAGGACAGCTGAACACTTATGAGTATTCAGGAATCAAGGGGCTGCGTCAGCAGGGATTTCAGGAGACAGATATTGTGGCAATGGCGAAACCGATCACCAAATATGCTGTCCAGATACGAAACCCTGAGGACATTGTGGAGGAATTAAATAAAGCATACCATATTGCAACCACAGGACGCAGAGGACCGGTGCTTATCGACCTTCCCATGAATATCCAGAGAAGTGAAGTGGAGAATCCGGTCTATGACATGACTTTTGAGGACAAACATACAGATGCAGCTGCAGCACAGCAGGCGGCAGATACGATTCTGGAAGCACTGGAACAGGCAAAACGTCCGGTGATCATGCTGGGCCATGGCGTGGACAGCAGCTTCAGCCAGCAGAAACTGATCCGCTTTGCACAGAAGAGACAGATTCCGATCATCACCAGCGTTCTGGCGAAATCAGTTCTGGGATACGACCATCCGCTGAATTTCGGGTGCATCGGCGGTGCCTATGGACACCGTTATGCAAATATGATCGCCAATGCAAAAAGCGATCTGCTTCTCTGTTTTGGCATTTCTCTGTGTACCAGGCAGATCGGAACCAAAGTACATGAATTTGCCAGAGGTGCAAAGATCATACGCATAGATATTGATCCATACAATCTTCAAAGAGATATCCATGAGAATGGTATCAATGAAGTGAAGCTGCAGGCAGAGACAGGTGCAGTAATCGATTGTCTTGCAAAAGCAGCAGCTCCGGATACAGAGAGGATCAGTGACTGGCTGAATGTCTGCACAGAGATTAAGGAAAATCTTCAGGCAGTTGATGATGCCACGCCGGAAAGATATCCGAACCGTATGATTGCAGACCTCAGTGATATGCTGGAGGATACCTCCGCGATCGCAGTGGATGTAGGACAGCATATGGTGTGGAGTTACCAGTCATTCAAGAATCATGAAGGACAGAAACTTCTCTTCTCCGGCGGACATGGAGCTATGGGCTACGGGCTTCCGGCAGCTATCGGAGCGTATTATGCAACCGGAAAACCGACCGCCTGCATCTGCGGAGACGGTGCACTCCAGATGAATATCCAGGAACTGGAGTGGGTGAAGAGAGAGAATCTTCCTGTTAAGATCATGGTTATGAATAATGAAGCACTTGGCATGATCCGTCACCTACAGAGAGATTATTTTGACTGTCTGTTCGCAGGAACCACAGACGGCTGCGGTTTTGCTTCTTGTAATTTCGCAGAGGTGGCAAAGGCTTACGGCATTCCCGCACTGAGAATGCTCTGCGATGCAGTCAGAGAAGAATCACCGGAATTTCTGGAAGGGGAAGGCCCGAAACTTCTGGAAGTTATGCTGGAGCATGGAACTTTTGCATATCCCAAGACCTGTCTGGGTGAACCGATCCATAATCAGCAGCCATATGCACCGAAGGAAGTTTATGACAGACTGATGGAATTGTAGGAGTGAAGAATATATTTCGGTAATGTGGAATATATAATATAGAAGGAATTTTTTTGCAGGCAGTCCGTTTTATGGAAGTGGGGAGACTCCCGCATGACAGAGAGCAGATCTGTCTGTATTATAGATGAATAAAAAGAGGGAATATAAAATGAGCAAGGTAACAGTGATCACAGGCGGCACCTCCGGAATCGGACGCGGTATTGTGGAGAAGATACTGGCAAATTCAGCAGAAGATGATCTGATCTTTGCCACTTACGCTCACAATGCATATAAAGCCAATGAATTCTGGGACAGCCTGAAACCGGAAGACCAGGAGAAACTTATTATTCTGAAAGCGGACATGTCTTCCTATGACGATATGATGAATTTCGTCGGAGAAGTAAAAGAGAAAGCAGGACATGTAGACTGGCTGATCAGCAATGCGGGAATCAGCACTTACGATAAATTTCAGGATTACACTTTCGAGGAATGGAATAAGATCGTAAATACCAACCTGTCTGTACCTGTATTTATGGTCAAAGAATTTATGCCTGTTATGACAGAGGGCGGAAGAGTACTCTTCATGGGTTCCTATGCAGGGCAGCAGGCATACTCCTCCTCTCTGGTATACGGCGTGACCAAGGCTGCCATCCACTTCCTTACCAAATCGCTGGTAAAGGAATTTGAGCCAAAAGGCATCACAGTCAATGCCATTGCCCCTGGTTTCATCCAGACGCCCTGGCATGAGAACCGCACACCGGAAAGCTACGAACGCATCAACCGCAAGATCGCACTGCACAGATTCGGTGAGATCAAAGACGTGGCAGATATGGCGTACAGTATACTTACCAATAACTACATGAATGGAAGTATTGTAGATATCCATGGAGGATATGATTACTTCTGACAGATTTAAAATATGAATCCCCGACAGATAAAATTACCAGGAGTGTAGTTTGGTCTGTCGGGGATTTTTGTAAAAAATAAAATTATATGACCATTTTGTGACCAGGATGAATTATAATTATAATAAAAAATAGAAAATATACGCTTAACAGTAGAAAATCTGTGGACAGGCATTGCTATGTGATGAACTTAATGAGGATATTCATTACTGGCAGATCAGGAGCTGGATCGGTCTGGGTGATACAGATAATGCGTTAAAGCAATATGAAACAGCAGTAAAAGTTCTGCTACACCGTAGCTCCGGACCAGACATTCAAGATGGAAGACAAAGACGTGATCGAAGTCACCATGGTTGACTATCAGGCATCCGGTTTCGGTAAGGTTACAGTAACCAAGAAGGTTACTTTTGCTAATGGTGGTGATTTCGTAGATCTGATCGCACAGGATGATACTTTCTATGTAAATCTGTTTACAGATGCAGCCGGAAATATTCTTGACCTTGATGTCTTTGAATATGAAGTAACCGGTGAAGGTACAGTTGCTTTAAGTAAGGATAACCTGGCCGGTAACATCAACCTTGTAAACAAAATTCCGGAAGATACAGACGGTAAGCTTCGCGTATAGAAGACTGATGGAAATGGTGTCGGTCTTGCAGGTGCAAGTTTCAGACTGACTGATGAGGACGGATCTGTGATCGATGAGTGGACATCCGAGGCAAGTGCTCATGAATTAGAACTTGAACCGGGTACCTACACTCTGACAGAGGTTCAGGCTCCGACCGGATATACAGGTGCAGGAAGTGTAACGATCAAAGTTGATGATGATTATAACTTCTCTGTAAGTGGAGAAATTGATTATTCTTACAAGGGTGGTCTGCTTAAGATTGTCAACAAAGCTACAACGAGTACTCCGTCATCAGGAACTCCTGTAAGCGGAGGTTCAACACCGGCTTCTTACAGCAGTGCACTCAGTGGAAAGGTAGCAGTCAAGACCGGCGATAACACCCCGATCGGTGCTTATGCAGCAGTTCTTGTAATCGCAGCCCTTGCCATTGCAGGCGGAATCTTCTACAAGAAGAAAAGAAAAAATGATAAATAAGTAACACCAGAGCGGAGTCCGTTTGCGGGCTCCGCTTTTCATATGTGCATAGTGACGTTCTGTTTGACAATCTCTCCACAGGTCCATATAATGAAATACAAGACATAACTGCCAGTCTGTAAAAAGGACTGGCAGTATATGACTTTATCATAGGCAGAACGAGAGCGGAGGAGAGAATGCTGCGTATGAAAAGATTTGATGATAAGAACGGCACAGATGATAAAAAGAAGCGAAAGCGGGTTCTGTTTATGGCAGGACTGATCGCAGTGATTATCATTACAGCTGCCTTATTTTATTTTAATAGTTTTGTGATGAAAACAGAGAATTCCAGAGCCAGAGATTCTCTTCTGGAATGGACAGAGCAGAATGCAGCACTTGTCGGAAGCCGGATTGATATGTACTATGATCTTCTGGAGTGTGCGGCAGATTATATCAGTGATATGCCTTTAGATGAAGTACAGGCAGAGGAGATGCTGAGGGAGAAATTTCACCGTCACACAGAGAAGTTTGATTCGCTGAAGATTATCAGTGAGGATGGCCGCTGCGTGCAGGACGGACAGGCTTATTCCCTGAAAGAATACTTCCTGATGGCTATGTTAGGTAACAGGGGTCTGGCAGAAAATGGATATTCTTACGCAGATAGAGTGATATTGTCAGTACCTGTCAAAAATGAGGCACAGCAGATTAAGGGAGTGCTCTGTGGGACGCTTCCGTGCAGCAGTCTGGACGTATATGGAAAGGCAGACCGTAGAAAAGGATATGCAGGGCTTTTTGTGATAGATAATCATGGAAAATATATTGTGTCTGATGGTGGCAATGACACTTTTGGTAATGATTTCCTGACCTGGCTGGAGGGGCGTGAACTGAGTCTGCCGATTTCCGATATTAAGTCCCAGATGGACAGTGGATTCCGATATTACTTTGCGATTTCAGATGAAGATGGAGATTATATGGTGACTGTGGCACCTGTGGACGGTACGGAGCTGTTTGCGGTAACAATGGCTGATAACAGGTATATTCATCAGACAGGACTCAGATACCGGATATGGGTATTTGTGATTACTCTGGTGATCATCCTGAGTCTTATAGTAGTTATTGGAGTTTATCTGTATTTCCGGCGTGAGGACAGGATCGCTATCCGCAATCTGAACCGTCAGCTTATGCTGAATGAGGAAACTTACCGCATCACAGCAAGGGAGAGTGATCTGTGCGTTTTTACCTATGATGTGGAAACAGAGCAGATACAGTTTCTGAATGACAAGTATCAGAATCTGGGGCTGGATCAGTCAGAACTCAGCGTACCGGTCCTGCTTCGGAAAATCAGAGAGATCAATCCGGAAACCTGTTCTGTGATCAGGGATATATTTGCCAGGGTAGATTCTGCTGAAGCTTTGCACTCACAAAAGGTGAAAGTGTGGGCAGGAGGTCGTATGCGGTATCTGCAGGTCAAGACTACGAATCTGTACGATGAATCGGGAAAAGTGTCCCGTATGGTCGGCAGTATCGAGGATGTTACGGATATGGAGAATGATATGCTCAAGCTTCAGAAGGAGGCAAGGACGGATCTTCTGACAGGTGCCATGAACAGGGCAGCGGGCACATCTGCCATAAACCGGATGCTTGTGCAGGAACTTCATCCGGGATGTGTAAATACTTTTGCTATTGTGGATCTGGATAATTTCAAAACGCTCAATGATGTCATGGGACATATGTGGGGAGACAGGGCTCTCTGCGAGGTTGTCCTGATCATGAAGAAGCATTGCAGGGCTCAGGACATCGTCTGTCGTCTGGGCGGTGATGAGTTTGTGGTATTTCTGCCGGATATAACCAGGGAAGTGGCGGAGGAGAGTCTGCGTGTACTTTCTGCGAAGCTGCATATTGATTATGTGAAAGAAAACCTGGAGGTAATGATCTCCGCATCTATGGGGATTGTTTTCTCAGATGGAAGAGATATCACTTTCCAGGAACTGTATGAGGAGGCAGACGGATGTCTGTATCAGGTGAAACGTACCTTCAAGGGTTCCTATCATATTTCAGACAGAGCCGGCCGGGAAAAGGCAGATTAGGAAAGTTCCTGTAAAAAATATGCGATGAAATATAAGCATAAATAATAAGAAAAGACTTGACTTAGGTATGCCATGTGTGATAAACTTGACAAGCGACATGGAAGTTAGGTCTTTTTTTTATGCCCGAAAAGATGACGGATACATCGTCCGGCATGAGGAAAATGACCGTGCAAATGAAAACACTGGAGGTGGAAGTTGTGCGCGTTAAGATTACATTAGCATGTACCGAGTGCAAGCAGCGTAACTACAATATGACTAAGGAGAAAAAGAACCATCCTGAGAGAATGGAAACTCAGAAATATTGTAAGTTCTGCCGCAAACACACTCTGCATAAGGAAACAAAGTAATCCAAGGTAACTGGACGAAACAGTTACTCACAGAGAATTGTGAGGTCAGGCTATGCAAGGAAATGAAAAATCTGCTGGCAAGAGCCAGAAGAAGAGTTGGTTTCAGGGACTTCAGTCAGAATTCAGGAAGATTGTCTGGACAGACCGCAATGAACTGATTAAGCAGACTATCGTGGTAGTTTGCGTGTCGATCGTGCTTTGCGTACTGATCAGCGTCATGGATTCATTTATTCTCGAAGGCATTAATCTTTTAATGAAATAAGGATAAGGTGATTGTATGTCAGAAGCGAAATGGTATGTTGTTCATACTTATTCCGGGTATGAGAACAAAGTAAAAGTCGATATTGAAAAAACCATCGAAAACAGACACCTGGAAGACCAGATCCTTGAAGTTCGTGTTCCGCTGCAGGAAGTGGCTGAGCTGAAAAACGGGGCTCTGAAACAGGTTCAGAAGAAAATGTTTCCTGGCTATGTACTTCTCAACATGGTTATGAATGACGATACATGGTATGTTGTCCGTAACACCAGAGGTGTGACAGGCTTCGTTGGACCAGGGTCCAAGCCGGTACCGTTGACCGAGGAAGAGATGCTTCCTCTTGGTATCAAGAAAGAGGAAATTCAGGTCGATTTCGCAGAGGGTGATACAGTTGTTGTCACAGGCGGTGCCTGGAAAGATACCGTTGGTGTTATCACTGCCCTTAATGTGCAGAAACAGACAGCAACGATCAATGTTGAACTTTTCGGCCGCGAAACGCCGGTAGAAATTAGTTTCGCAGAAATCAAACAGATGTAACAAGCAAAGGTAACAATATCGTGGGAGGGACCATAAACCCCCGCCAATACCACATAGGAGGTGCCGAAAAATGGCAAAGAAAGTAACAGGATATATCAAATTACAGATTCCGGCTGGTAAAGCAACTCCAGCACCACCTGTAGGTCCAGCTCTTGGACAGCACGGTGTAAATATCGTTCAGTTCACAAAAGAGTTCAATGCAAGAACAGCAGATCAGGGAGACTTAATCATTCCTGTAGTTATCACTGTTTATGCAGACAGAAGTTTCAGCTTCATAACCAAAACTCCGCCGGCTGCAGTTCTTCTTAAGAAAGCTGCTAAGATCAAATCCGGTTCCGGCGTACCGAACAAGACAAAAGTTGCTAAGGTTACTAAAGCTCAGGTTCAGGAAATCGCTGAACTTAAGATGAAAGACTTAAATGCAGCATCCCTTGAAGCAGCTATGAGCATGATCGCTGGTACTGCAAGAAGTATGGGAATCGAAGTAGTTGATTAATTTTAATATTAAATAGTAAGTGGGAGGGCGTTCCCCGCAAATACCACAGGAGGTTATAGAAATGAAACGAGGAAAAAAATACGTGGAAGCTGCTAAAGCAGTAGACCGCGCTACATTATATGATACCGCAGAAGCTATCAGCTTAGTTAAAAAAGCTGCAGTTGCTAAATTTGACGAAACTATCGAAGTTCATATCCGTACAGGCTGCGATGGACGTCATGCAGACCAGCAGATCCGTGGTGCAGTAGTTCTGCCACATGGTACTGGTAAAAAAGTTCGTGTTTTAGTATTCGCTAAAGATGCTAAAGCTGAAGAAGCAAAAGCAGCAGGTGCTGAATTCGTAGGAGCTGAGGATCTTATTCCGAAGATTCAGAACGAAGGATGGTTAGACTTTGACGTTGTTGTTGCAACTCCAGATATGATGGGTGTTGTAGGTCGTCTTGGTCGTGTACTTGGACCGAAAGGTTTAATGCCAAACCCGAAAGCTGGTACAGTAACAATGGACGTTACTAAAGCAGTTCACGATATCAAAGCAGGTAAGATTGAGTACCGTCTTGATAAAACCAACATCATTCATGTTCCGGTTGGTAAAGCATCCTTTACAGAGGAACAGTTAAGCGACAACTTCCAGACGCTGATCGATGCTATCGTTAAGGCTAGACCAAGCACACTGAAAGGTCAGTATTTAAAGAGCGTTGTTATTACTCCGACAATGGGACCTGGTGTGAAGATCAACCCGATGAAATTAGCATAATAGATTTTAGCAATTTAAGACTCCCGGGGATTCTCCGGGGGTCTTTTTGCGCTTCTTTTTGGTGTGGCGGGTATGGGGACGCACAGGAAAATATTTGTTTTCTGATACGGCTGCGGAGGCAGGAATACTAAGCTTCCGGAAATTTGCTAAAACCATGCCGGAAAAATTCAAACTCGCTTCGCTCAGACAGTGAATTTTTCCGGCATAACGCAAATTCCCGGAAGCTAAGTATTGCTACACCTCCTGTAGATGTATCAGAAAACAAATATTTTCCTGTGCTGTACAATGGTTTCGCGGGCGGGGGAAAACGGAAAGGTATTGGATATAGGGAGAAAGATGCAATATATGGGTGTGCAGGAATGGAAGATTACAGGATTTGGTAAGGGTGTGTTATAGTAGGGGGATGAATTAGAGATTTGTTAGATATATTTTTTCTGAGCAATGTTATAGAAGCGGACAGGAGGCGTTATTGTGGCTGGCAGGAGACAGAAAAAGAGCGGTGGAAGAAGTTATGCATGGAGATACCGGGGCAGGATTGTGGCTTGTGTGTTTGTTGAGGTGATCATTATCTGTGCGCTGGTTATCATGATCGGATGGAATAAGGGCGTGAAGGAGTGGTTTGAGCAGTTTGAGCAGCCGGTTCTGAAGGAAGTGGATATCAGTGGGATCAACAGTCCGAATGCGATCCTGATGCAGGCCAGGGGAGGTAAGATTCTGGGTGAGATTAACGGGGAGGCTCAGATTTATCCGGCTTCTATGACGAAGATTATGACTGTGATATTGGGGATTGAGAATTTTGATGATCTGGATGAGAAAATTACTCTGACGAATGAGATGTTCACCGGATTATATGAGCAGGATGCTACACAGGCAGGTTTTCAGCCGGGGGAAGAGGTTCGGGTGATTGATCTTCTCTATGGTGCGATGCTGCCTTCGGGGGCAGAGTGCTGTATTGCGCTGGCAGATACGATCAGTGGTTCAGAGGCGGATTTTGCGGAGCTGATGAATAAGAAAGCAAGGAAGCTTGGAATGGAGAATACCCATTTCTGTGACTCTACAGGACTGCATAACCCGGATCATTACAGTACGGTTAAGGATATTGCTGTTTTGATGAAGTATTGCATTAAGAATGATACGTTTCGTGAGATTGTGGAGACCTCCAGACATTCTACCGGAGTTACAAATATCCACCCGGATGGAATTACTTACTACAGTACAATGTTTAAAAATCTGTCTGATCCGACAGTCACAGGTGGAAAAATCCTCGGTGGCAAGACCGGCTATACCAGTGAGGCAGGGCACTGTCTGGTGAGTTTTGCGGAGATTGAGGGCAGGGAATATATCTTTGTTTCCGCAGGTGCTTCAGGAGCAGATGGAAATACGATTCCGCATATTCAGGATGCTGTGACTGTTTATAACAGGGTTGGTGCGGCGGTTGAGGCGAAGATGAATGATAATAATAAATAAAATCTCCCACAAATTGTGACGCACATCTTGTGGGGAGCATTTTCGTTACTGTTCACTGGTAATATCCCGCGAGGTGTTTTTTGTGAGCAAAGATCACAGAAAACCCGAGACATACCGCGCGAATTTATGCGATCAGCATAAATTCTGTGCATCGCGAAGCGTGTTACTGCGAACGGAGTGAACAGTAACGCATTTTCCAAATACACTCTAATGTTTATAGATTTTTATAGACATATTTTTATGTATGTGATATAATCAATCACATACAAAAGAACGATACGGGCTACAGAGGAGGTGAAAGTGGTGACAGACAGACAAATACTGGAAGCTGTTTTGACAGAAGTCAGAGGATTTGGAACGCGAATGGATAAATTCGAAAGTCGAATGGATGGATTCGAAAGCCGAATGGACCGAATGGAAGAGCGTCAGAAGCGTTTTGAAGAAGAGACCAGAAATAACTTTGCAGATATCAAACTGCATTTGGAGAACATAACGGATAGGAATATTTCTATCCTTGCAGAGAATCATCTGAATCTTATCAATAAGATGGATGTGTCGGCTACCTGGATGAACAGGATTATGATTAATGAGGTTAAGATGAATGCTCTGACAGATCAGGTTGCCAGACTTCAGGCGAAATCCAGTTAAGCTTCCAATGATGAAAATACGAACGGATAAAAAGGGAGAACCTCAATGGTTCTCCCTTTAAAAGGTTTATTTTATGCGATTTTCCGATAGAATTATTCTCCGAAATATCTCTTAAGAAGACCTGCGAATGCTTTTCCGTGTCTTGCTTCGTCTCTTGCCATTTCATGAACTGTATCATGGATAGCGTCAAGGTTAGCAGCTTTTGCACGTTTAGCAAGGTCTGTTTTACCAGCTGTAGCACCGTTCTCGGCTTCTACACGCATCTGAAGGTTTTTCTTTGTGCTGTCTGTTACAACTTCACCTAATAATTCAGCGAATTTAGCAGCATGTTCTGCTTCTTCATAAGCTGCTTTTTCATAGTATAAACCGATTTCCGGATATCCTTCTCTGTGAGCAACTCTTGCCATTGCAAGATACATACCAACTTCAGAGCATTCACCCTGGAAGTTTGCTCTTAAATCAGCCATGATGTCTTCGCTGGATCCCTGAGCAACACCTACAACGTGTTCAGCAGCCCATGACATTTCGCCATCCTGCTTTACGAATTTATCAGCCGGTGCCTTACATACAGGACAGGCTTCCGGAGCTTTCTCACCTTCATAAACATAACCACATACACTACATACCCATTTTGTCATAATTAAAATCTCCTTTTCTTTTTAATGAATTTATTAGGGATGCCAGAAAATAAATTGATTATCTCAGCATCGTTTAGTTCTTACTGCTTTCCGTCTGTGCGGCAGAAAAAGTAATTTTTTAATAATAGTAATTATTACTGTTTTCTGTGATTTTAGATTACCATACTTGATTGAAAAAGTCAAGTTTAATTTTAGCTTTTTTGCAACTTTTTATCATTAGTTGTTATTCCCAATTTGGCTACTAATGATGTAAGCAAAAACTACTTTGAACTATCAGAGTTGCCTTCTGTCTCTTTCAGGCAGTCCTCACACAGGCCGAAGAATCTGGCACTGTAATCAGTAATCTTTCCTTTGAAGTTCTCACCTGCAAGATCCATAATGTGGTGAATTCCCTCGCTCTCAAGGTCGATGATCCGCTCACATCTGATACACATGAAGTGGCAGTGCCTCTCGGTCCGCCCGTCAAAGTGATCCGCTCCGGCGAAAGAGGAAAGCTTCTTAATCTCTCCCAGATCAGCCAGCAGAGATAAGTTGCGATATACCGTACCGAGGCTGATATTCGGATAGATGAGCTTCATATTCTCATATACCACATCGGCAGTAGGATGATCTGTTCTGGTTCTTAGAAACTCTTTAATCGATTCCCTCTGACGGCTGTATTTCAGTGTCGCCATGGTATTCCTCCCTTCCCTGTTTACTCGCAAATGATTTATCATAACTGTTCAGGATAGTTGCAGTTATAATCTGTTCAATAACGATAATCATTACTGATATTGATACTATACAATATTGGATTGAAATTGTCAAGATATAAAATTATTATTTTATGGAATTGTTATAGTTTGGCTGCGTTACTGAGAACGGAGTGAACAGTAATGATGTGGGTTTACAAATCCACCAAAATGTGCTATATTTTCCCTATAACAGGAAATAACTATTTCCTATAGCTAACAGCGTTCCACGATCACAGAGCGGAGTGCCGTCACGAAATAACACAAACTCATTGAAGAAGAGAGTAGATCCGCAGACCGTATTACAGAGAAATCCCCATGGATCATATATCACAGATTCAAAGGCTGAGAGGGATATGCAAGGAGCAGGTTGAAGATGGCTTCCGAGAGGCACTGCTGAGAGCCAACAGCTTTAGGCAGCGACAGGCACGCCTGTTACAGCGTAGAGGTATCACAATGTACCTCCCAAGGTTTCCCCGCGCGAGCCCGGAAACGAACAGAAGTGGTAACACGGGTAATACTCGTCTTCTCAGATAATCTGAGGAGACGTTTTTTATGTTATAGGAAATTACTCTGTAATGTTCCTATAACATAAAAAAGCCCTCCGGGCAGGATCACACTGCGACAGAGAGGAATTATTTCCCCCAACACCAGTTCCTTCCTACCATGAAGAATTTATGTTTTTCTTCCATAAATAAGGAGCAGTTGTTACCATTTTTAAACACCAGCTTCGGAAAATATAATTGTTTTCTGTGCATTTGCAGGGAGTGTAGCAACTCTTAGTGTCTGGAAATCTGCGTTATTCGAAAAAATCTCACTGTCTGAGCGAAGCGAGTTTGAGATTTTTTCGAATGGTTTTAGCTGATTTTCAGACACTTAGAGTTCCTAGCTCCCGAAACCGCACAGAAAACAATTATATTTTCCGGAGCGTCCACATTCAAAAAAGGAGACAACAAACCATGGAAAAACAGAAATACTACATCACCACCGCCATCGCCTACACATCCGGCAAACCCCATATCGGCAACACCTACGAAGTCGTCCTTGCCGATGCCATCGCCCGCTACAAACGTCAGCAGGGCTATGACGTATTCTTTCAGACAGGAACCGACGAACATGGTCAGAAAATCGAATTAAAAGCCGAAGAAGCCGGAATCACCCCAAAAGAATTCGTAGACAACGTATCCGGTGAGATCAAAAGAATCTGGGATCTGATGAACACATCCTACGACAAATTCATCCGTACCACAGATGAAGACCACGAAAAACAGGTCAAAAAAATCTTCAAAAAAATGTACGCAAAAGGCGACATCTACAAAGGACACTACGAAGGAATGTATTGTACACCATGTGAATCTTTCTTTACAGAATCTCAGCTTGTAGACGGCAAATGTCCGGACTGCGGCCGCCCATGTGTACCTGCAAAAGAAGAAGCATATTTCTTCAAAATGAGCAAATATGCCGACAAACTCATTGACTACATCAATACACACCCGGACTTCATCCAGCCGGAATCCCGTAAAAACGAGATGATGAACAACTTCCTTCTCCCGGGACTTCAGGATCTTTGCGTATCCAGAACTTCCTTCAAATGGGGAATCCCGGTAGACTTTGATCCGAAACACGTAGTATATGTATGGCTTGATGCCCTTACAAACTATATTACAGGAATCGGCTACGACTGCGATGGCGAAAGCACAGAACAGTTTAACAAACTCTGGCCTGCAGACCTGCATCTGATCGGTAAAGACATTATCCGTTTCCATACAATTTACTGGCCGATTTTCCTGATGTCACTGGATCTGCCGCTTCCGAAACAGGTATTCGGACATCCATGGCTTCTTCAGGGTGATGGTAAGATGAGTAAATCCAAAGGAAATGTAATCTATGCAGATGAACTGGTAGACTTCTTCGGTGTAGATGCAGTCCGCTACTTCGTACTTCATGAAATGCCATTCGAGAATGATGGTGTGATCACATGGGAACTGATGGTAGAGCGTCTCAATTCTGAACTCGCTAACACCCTTGGAAACCTTGTAAACCGTACCATTTCCATGTCAAACAAATATTTCGGCGGTGTGGTAGAAAACAAAGGCGTTACAGAACCTGTAGATGATGATCTGAAGAACTTCATTCTCTCCGTACCTGCCAAAGTAAACGAAAAAATGGATAAACTCCGCGTGGCAGATGCAATGACAGAAGTATTCACAATCTTCAAACGCTGCAACAAATACATCGACGAAACAATGCCATGGGCTCTTGCTAAGGATGAAGAGAAAAAAGACCGTCTTGCAACAGTTCTCTACAATCTGGTTGAGGGAATCTGCATTGGTGCGGTTCTGCTGAAATCCTTTATGCCGGAAACAACAGAGAGAATCCTTGCCCAGTTAAATGCACAGGACAGAGAACTGGAAGACCTTAAGACCTTTGGCCTCTATCCGTCAGGAAATAAAGTAACTGAAAAACCGGAGATTCTTTTCGCCCGTCTTGACCTGAAAGAGGTACTTGCAAAGGTGGCAGAGCTTCATCCGCCGAAAGCAGAAGAACCTGCAAAAGAAGAAAAAGAAGACGTAATTGATATCGAAGCAAAACCTGAGATCACATTTGAAGATTTCGGCAAGCTTCAGTTCCAGGTTGGTAAGATCATCAAATGTGAAGAAGTAAAGAAATCAAAGAAACTTCTCTGCTCACAGGTACAGATCGGCAGCCAGGTGCGTCAGATCGTATCCGGAATCAAAGCACACTACAGTGCAGAAGAAATGGTAGGTAAGAGGGTTATGGTAGTCACAAACCTGAAACCAGCCAAACTTGCCGGTGTACTCAGTGAAGGAATGATCCTCTGCGCAGAAGATGCAGACGGAAACCTTTCCCTGATGGTACCGGAAAAGGAAATGCCTGCAGGTGCAGAAATCTGCTGATCTTTGTATTACTGAGAACAAAGCGAATGGTAGCGAAAATGTGTGAAAACTTACGAATATTATCTTGACAAATACACTCTCAAAAGCTATATTAATATTTAGATAAAGGGGAGTGGCTGACTCATGAGTATTCATGATGTCGTCAATTTCGGTGGGTAAAGACTCCAACCGTATCGTGATGAACAGGCGAGGCTTTTATTGTATGTTCCCGTACAATAAGAGCCTCGCTTTTTGTAAAAACTTAAACAGGGGGATTTTGATCATGTCACAGGGTTTTAATCATTTTGATGAGAACGGAAACGCAGTTATGGTAGACGTTTCCGGGAAAAATATCACTTACAGAACAGCAGTTGCCACAGGTGAGATTCATGTAGGAGAAGCAATCATGGAGGCTGTGAAAGAGGGTTCTGTGAAAAAGGGAGATGTGCTTGGAGTAGCACGTGTAGCGGGGATTATGGGAGTGAAAAGGACTTCTGAGTTGATTCCCATGTGCCATCCGCTTCCGATCCAGAAATGTTCCGTAGACTATGAACTGGATGAGACAAACGGAATTATCCGCGCTTTCTGTACAGTGAAAACAGAAGGCAAGACCGGTGTGGAAATGGAGGCACTGACAGGGGTTCAGGTGACGCTTCTGACGATTTATGATATGTGTAAGGCAATTGACAAACATATGGTAATGTCCAATATTCATCTGGTTGAAAAGACGGGTGGTAAGAGTGGAGATTTTCATTTTTGATATCCACGAATTGCTCTGCAATTTGCAAAATATTTGTTGGGTAAAATGAAAGAAATGTGTATAATGGAAATACAGAATGGCAGATAATGAAAAAATTATCTGCCCGACAGGGAGGTTTTTCTAAAATGAAAAGAGTAGCGATCATTACATCCAGTGATACGGGATATCGCGGAGAACGTGAGGATTTAAGCGGACCTGCGATCCGAGAGATTGTTGAGAAGAATGGATATGAGGTTGTGTCTGAAGATGTTCTGCCGGATGACAGAAAGATGTTGTCAGAGAGAATGGCGGAAATTGCAGACAGCGGCACAGCGGAACTGATCCTGACAACAGGCGGAACCGGTTTTTCACCCAGAGATATTACACCGGAGGCAACGGAGGATATTATTGACAGACGTGTACCGGGGATTCCGGAGGCAATGCGTGCGTACAGCATGACTATCACGAAACGCGCCATGCTCAGCCGTTCTACGGCAGGTATCCGCAAAAAAACACTGATCATCAATCTTCCGGGAAGTCCGAAAGCTGTAAAAGAGAGCCTGGAGTATATTATTGATGCGCTTGGACATGGCATTGAGATCATGACAGGGGAAGCAGGGAACTGCGCAAGATAACTGATGGCGATAACAGGGATAAGAAAGCAGAGTAGCGTCAGAATGTACTGACGAAAAGAGAAATCGGTGAGCCAAAGCAGAGAAGATAAGCTGACGGCAATAAACGGAAGAGCAGATACGAAAACAGTATCTGAAACTAAAACAGGAAGGTAAAAGGGATAATCTTATGGGAAAAGTAATTGCGGTTTGTACAAGTGAAAGAAAGGGAATACAGAAGACAAGTGTTCCGGAGATTAAAGTAATTGAGGATTGGGGAATCGAGGGTGATGCCCATGCCGGCAAATGGCACCGTCAGGTAAGTCTGCTCTCTTTTGACAAGATTGAAGATTTTCGCGCCAGAGGTGCAGAGGTAGAAGACGGGGCATTCGGAGAGAACCTTGTGGTTCAGGGAATCGACTTTGCCACACTTCCGATCGGCACGAAATTCCAGTGCAATGATGTAGTCCTGGAGCTGACACAGATTGGAAAAGAATGCCACAGCGGATGTGCGATCTTTAAGAAAATGGGAGAGTGCATTATGCCGAAACAGGGAGTTTTTACGAAGGTTCTCCACGGAGGTGTGATCCACCCGGGGGATGAGCTGGTAATTTTGTAACAGATCTTTTAACTGGATTATAGCAATCCTCATAAATAATGTATATTGATCCGGCTTATCAGAGCGCGAAATCCTGCGTCAGATATCCTTGACGTGTGTTGTTTACAGGGAGTGCTATAAATTAAGATTACACGAGGAGATTGGAAAAAATGATTATTGATACACATGCACACTATGATGACGAGGCCTTTGACACAGACAGGGAAGCGCTTCTTACGTCTATGTACGATGGAGGGATTGAGAAGATTGTGAATGTCTGTGCATCTGTAGGCGGTTTTCAGGATACTGTGAAGCTGATGGAGAAATATCCTTTTGTATATGGAGCAGTGGGAATCCATCCGGATGATGCAGATAAGATGACACAGGAGACTCTGGATGAGATTCGCAGATTATCCCATATGGATAAGATGGTGGCAATCGGTGAGATCGGGCTGGACTATTACTGGCATAAGGAAGAAGAGGAACATCAGATCCAGAAGAAAATGTTTCGCGCTCAGCTTGACATTGCCAGAGAAGAGAAGCTTCCGTTTATGATCCACAGCAGAGAAGCTGCCGAGGATACTCTGAATATCGTCAGAGAATATATGCAGGGTGGTATGTATGGCGGTATCATTCATTGTTTTTCATACAGCAGGGAGATTGCGGCAGAATATCTGAAAATGGGACTGTATCTGGGAATCGGCGGAGTTGTCACTTTTAAGAACGCAAAGAAACTGAAAGAGACGGTTCAGTATGCACCCCTGTCTCAGCTTGTTCTGGAAACAGACTGTCCCTATATGTCTCCAGAGCCAAACAGAGGTAAGAGAAATTCGTCATTAAATCTGCCTTATGTAGCACAGGCAATCGCAGAACTGAAGGGAATTACAGCAGAAGAGGTCATTGATGTGACCAGACAGAATGCAGAGAAACTGCTGGGCATTCATCAATAACCGCTGTCATATTCGTTTGAAGAATCATCGGAACTTTCATCCGAAGAGCTGTCAGAACTGTCGGAAGAGTCTTCGGTTCCGTCTGATGTGTCTGCCTGATATTCCCAGGAGTGGATGGATTCTGTATCTTCCACTACATTTCCGGTAGTTTTGTCGATCATGTTGCCCTCCCAGTCAAACTTGACGTTCAGCAGGTTTGTATTTGTGGAAGGCTTCACATTCATGGACATGATTTCCTTAAATTTAGCTTTCAGGTTATCGAGAGTAAACTCATCACCGATCACATTTCTTACGCTGTGGGAAGAAGCAAGTTCTTCTGTATAATCATCCAGCATATATGGTCCGTATTCTCCGTTATCGTGATTATAATGCATGACCATAGGTTTCACTTCCGGAGAAAGGATCTGGATGGTTGATTTGCCGTTCAGAGTTGATTTCTGTATGGTAAAACTTGCCATTCCTTCCAGAAGTTCTGGGAGTTCCTGCTGGGTGGAAACGAAGTTTCCGAGGGAGTAGAATATGGTGGTATTGTGTCCCTGGTCATCAGAAAGCTGTCCGTAAGGCTGAAGCACATGCGGATGACCGCCAATGATCACATCAACACCCTGCTGCATTAGAAAAGCGGCCCATTGTTTCTCGTATTCATTTGGCATGGTTTCATCTTCTGTTCCCCAGTGAGCCACAAAGATGATGCAGTCGCTGATTTCTTTGGCTTTCTGGATCATTGTGGTGATCTTATCCTTATCAAAGATATCGATCATGTACTCATATCCTTCGCCTGCACCGGAATTATTGGTGCCGTATGTATAGTCAAGAAAAGCAATCCTAATACCATTCACTTCTTTTACTTTGACAGTGTCTGCATCTTCCTGGGTGGCGTGGATGCCAAGTACAGGAATATCCGGATAATTGGTGCTCCAGAAATCCAGAGTACTTTTCAGATAGTCATATCCATAATCATCGGCGTGATTTGTGGCGGATTCCACTACATCAAACCCTGCTTTGATAATGGCATCTCCCACTTCCTGGGGAGTGGCAAAAGAAGGATAAGTGCTGACAGCATCGTGGCTTGGAGCAAAAACCGTTTCCTGGTCGATCATGGCTACGTCTGCAGCCTGGATCTGGTCCAGAACATGAGTGTAGATATGGTCATAATTCCATATGCCGGAGTCATTTTCGCCGGATTCATACAGCTTGCTGTGATAAAGATTATCTCCAACAGCAATTACACTTGCAGTGGAGATGACAGGTGTTTCAGCTTTGATCTTATCCTGCTGTTCCTTGAGAGCCGCTGCTTCTGCTGCTTCTTTCTGCGGTTTATGGATCAGGGTGTAATCCATCTGATGCATCACCAGAACGAGCAGAACCAGAACAATAACAGAACACAGAAGACTGATCCGGGAGTTGATTCTCTCCCGTAAATTAAGTGGCATATTATTTTTTTTCATAGAAAATTCCCTTTAACTAAAATAGTTCTTAACAGTGAGAGTGCTGAACAGTTACAGCAATCTGCAGCCTGTATTGCTGTCCTCAGTACCGTATCTCAAATTCATTGCAGACTGCATACGGAAATGAGACAGGAGCGTATGAACTGTAATCTATCTATTCATTATAACAAATTTCATGGTTCAAAGAAAGAATTAAGAGAGAAATTCTTTGAAAACCTGCCAGAAATGCTTTGTGAGACAAAGTATTTTAGTGTATAATAGGTAGCAATATAACCATAATGTACAAACATGCTACAGCAATGCTATATGGAATTGCTTAAGCAAAAAGAGGGAGGTAACCGGATGAACCATTATGAGGCAATTAATGATGTACTGGTCAATTTATTTAATGAGATTCTGGACCTGGAAGAACGGGCATTGATTACGGGAGAATATAAGAATATTTCTGTCAATGATATGCACATTATTAATGCAGTAGGTATCCGGGAACAGAAGAATATGTCAACAGTAGCCAGAGAACTGAATGTGACTGTGGGTACATTGACGATCGCTGTGAATAATCTTGTAAAGAAGGGATATATCCAGCGTATGAGAAGTCAGGAGGACCGAAGGGTTGTGCTGATTTCCCTGACAGAACAGGGGAAGAAAGCTTATTACCATCATAAAGATTTCCATGAGAAGATGGTACTGGCTGTACTTAAAGGCCTAAATGTGGAGGAGACAGAGGCACTGACGAAAGCTCTGACCAAGTTGCAGGGATTTTTCAGATCATATCAGTAGAAGGAGTAAAGATGGAATATACTGAGAAGGATTTAGTAAAGATTGCAAAAAGGGAAAATAATACGAAGAGAAACTATCTGGTGGTGGATCCGCTTCAGGGAAAGCATATTCCGGTAGTGCCATCAAAGGCACTGGATTTATTTGCTGCTCTGGCAGATACTTTCAGGGAGAAATACAAAGATGAAAAACTTTTGCTGGTGGGCTTTGCGGAGACAGCAACTGCCATAGGTGCTCAGGCAGCGATTACTGTGGGGGCAGATTATATTCAGACCACCAGAGAAGTTATTCCCGGCGTGAATTATCTGTTTTTTTCCGAGGAACACAGCCATGCCACAGAGCAGAAGCTGGTAAAAGATGATATTGACAGAGCAGCGGCGGAGACGGATCGGATCATATTTATCGAGGATGAAGTAACTACCGGAAAAACAATTCGGAATATCATCAGTATTCTTGACAGGGAATATGACGGAAAATTTAAATATTCAGTAGCATCTCTGTTAAACGGAATGAGCGAGGAGAATCTGGAACGTTATAAGAGACAGGGGATTTCTCTGTATTATCTGGTAAAAACGGATCACAGTACTTACGGAGACAGAGCAGAAACATTTAAGGGAGACGGATTTTATTATAAATGTCTGGATAAGGCCGTAGAGTATACAACGATTTATGTTAAAAACAGGATGGATGCCCGCAGACTGATTGATTCCGGGAAATATGAAGAAGCATGTGAGAATCTGTGGAGAGAAATCCGGGAGAAAACCGGAAACATGGCTGATAATATATCTGGCAAAAGAATACTGGTGATCGGCACTGAGGAGTTTATGTTCCCTGCACTTTATATCGGAAGAAAGATGGAAAAAGAGGGAGCCGAAGTAAGGTGCCATTCGACTACAAGAAGTCCCATTGCTGTGAGTCTGGAAAAAGAGTATCCCCTTCACAGCAGATATGAACTGAAAAGTTTATATGATCCGGACAGGAGAACGTTTATTTACGATATAGGAAAATATGACAAGGTATTGATTGTCACAGATTCCCCGGAAATAAAGGAGAGTCAGGAAACGCTGATAAATGCTGTCCGGATGCAGAACAAGGATATTACAGTTGTAAGGTGGTGCTGATTTGAGAAGTTCCTATTCAGAAGAAGATGTGATTTTATTATTGAAGGATATTACCGGGTTGGTAGAACCTCAGCCTGCCAAAGTGCGGGAGAAACTGATTCAGTCCGGAAAACATTACAGCGAGATGCTGCCTGTTGAATATGTTCCTACAGATCAGTATATGCAGGTATATCATAATGCGCTGAAACATTATGCGAAGCCGGTTGCCAATGCAGTAGGAATGCTGGCAGATAAGATCATAGAGAATAAGGGAAAGAAAATGGTCCTGGTATCCCTTGCCAGAGCGGGAATCCCAATTGGTATCCTTGTGAAGCGATACATCAAATTCAAATATGGTATAAATGTGCCTCATTATTCCATTTCAATTATCAGAGGAAGAGGGATTGACGATAATGCCATGAAGTATCTGCTTGAAAAGTACAGACCGCAGCAGATTTTATTTGTGGACGGATGGATTGGCAAGGGTGCGATCCTGAATGAATTGAAGAAAGATATCTCTGCATATGAAGGGGTTTCTGCTGACATAGCGGTAGTGGCAGATCCGGCAAATGTTACGGAGCTTTGCGGAACACATGAAGATATCCTGATCCCAAGTTCCTGCCTGAACAGTACAGTATCCGGCCTTATCAGCCGTACTTTTCTGAGAGATGACATAATAGGCAGAGATGATTTCCATGGGGCAGTCTATTACGGAGAACTGACAGATTCTGATCTGTCATATGACTTTATTGAAACCATTGAAAAGGAATTTAATATGGAGAATACACCTGATCTGGAAAAAAGAGTGGAAAGTCAGGGTATTGATGAGGTAATAAATATAGGAAAGAATTTCGGTATTGACGATATTAATCTGATCAAACCGGGGATCGGAGAGACAACAAGAGTATTACTGAGGAGAATTCCCTGGAAGGTGCTGATCGATGAGCGATATAAGGGAAATCCTCAGTTGGAGCATATTGTCAGACTTGCCGAAGAGAAACATACACCTGTAGAATACTATCCACTTACACATTATAAATGCTGTGGAATCATTAAGAAGCTTGCGGATGCGTGAGAAGGGTAATACTTATTCTGTTATTCCGAAAACTTCTGAAAGATAAACTGTTTTCTTAGCCCAGTTCAGATGGGTTTTATATTCATTCATTCTTTCTCTGGTTTTGCTTCCTGCAACAAGGGAAGCAGAATCAGCATTCCAGTTTAAAATCGCCCGTGCGTCAAGGTAGTCATTTCGTGAAACCTGATAAGCTCTGTTTACTACAGGGATCTGTGAAGGGTGGATAACGGTTTTTCCGATGAAACCGCAAAGTCTGTCCTCCCGGATTTCCTGAATCATTCCTTCTTTCCAGCTGTCACCGGCATAATATTCCCATACAGGACCGGAAATCACATAATCCATACCATATACAGTGATAATATCTGAGAAAATATCTGAAACAGGTCTGATGCTGTGAATAGATTCATTGGCATGTCTGCGAAACCCAAACATATGGCACAGATCATTTCCGCCAACACGTATATTCAATATAAGATCTTCAATTCTGGCTAAAGAATCCCTTAACAAATAGAGAATATCAATTCTGTTTCGCAAATCTATAATGGAGGGACTTTCGTAAATAGGCATCATGTAAAGCTTTTTTGCGACAAGTTCATTGACGAGGATCATCTGCTCAATATAACTTTGTGCGTTATCCGGGCTGAATTTAGGGACGATGAAACCGGTAACAATCTTAATGGATTGCCCAAGAGCTTTTGTTAATCTCTGAATCTGCTGTGGATTCCGAACCCGGATAAATATTTTGGGCAGATAGAATGGCTTTTGTTCATGCTGTATGAATATCTGGCTGAGAGAAGAAATCAGTATCTGCTCGGCTTCTTCAACATGATCGTCGTTTATGGTATCTTCAAGACAGAGAGCAAGAGAAAATCTGTTCCCGAATCTTTCATTTATCAGAGAATCAGTGATGGATATTCTGTTGGCAGGACAATAGAGTAATGGACCTACACTGTAATATAAAACATTATTTTTCATAACACTCCTTCTGACATATCTACAAAAATTCCCGTAAATAGGGTACCTTATAGAAATTCAATAAAATACTGCAGGTAATCCGGTCCATCACAGTGTGAAGGACCGAGTCAGCAGCTACATCATAGCACATTTCAGGGGAATAAGCCATAGAAAGAACAGGGGAATTTTCTTGAAATATAAATAGCAATATGATACAATTTTGAGGTAGAATTTATACGAAAATTTGGAGAAAATTATGGTTCCCATTATTTTATGAAATTACTGTAGAACTTATCATGAACAGAAATAAGATAAGCAGATATTGAAGGTGAGATACTTATATGTTGGAACACAAAAAAATTCAAAACCTCAGTGATTATTTTGTCGAACTGAACAGCAGGCGGGAGAAAGGTGTTTATTTCTACCGTATCAACGGATATTCTGAAGAAGTCGGCGAATTTATAAAGAAATATTATGATACAGCAAGAAGAACCGGAGTGGTTATCGAAGGGAAGATACCTAATCCCGATGAGGGGAATCTTGCATATTATAATGAAATAATGGGAATGGATTTTCAGATGAGTATGGATTTTATCCATGTCAGTCTGAGAAAATGGCTGCCAAGGATGAATGAGTTTCAGAGACAGAATGTGGCAGCCTCCATTTATGACTCTCTGGATTCCCTGCGAAAAGCCGGGAAAACCGAGAATATGCTCAGGAACGCATATATCAAGTTCATGTGCTGGCTGTATTATAAATTTGAACGCATTGTAAATCAGCTTGGAGAGAACCATATCCCTAAAATATTATATGAAGGGCAGATAAGCAATTATGAGTTAATGCTCATATCGATTCTTTCCAATGCAGGCTGTGATGTAGTACTGCTTCAGTATGCAGGGGATCAGGGATATCTGAAAACAGATCCGGGTTCCGTTCTTTCAGACAGTTTGCAGATGGAAGGTTTGCAGCCATTTCCGCAGGGATATTGTGTGAAAAAGGTCAGAGATGAGATTCAGAATGAACTTAACAATGAGAGACTGTATGGAATCAGACCTTCGCTTACAAATTGTACAAATGCATGGATAAAGGGAAACGGCCTGGATGATATCCGCGAGAGCATTCTGTTAAGGGGAAATGACAGCCGTTTTTTTTATAACTGTTTCTGCAGGATAAACGGGGCAGAAGATAAGCTTACTTATGCAAATGAACTGTTCAGATTGCAGCAGGAACTGAGAAATTCAAAGAGAAATACGGTGATCGTAAGTAAAGAGATTCCAAGACCAACGCCGCAGGAAATTTCAGAGATAAAGAGGTCAAACTACACATCCGGAGATCAGATGCTCCTGGGACTTGCGTGTAATATACAGTATGGAGCCAATCCGGAGCTTCAGCGGATCCTGCATAAAACATTTGTGGATGTTATGCTGGCTGAATCTCAGAAGGAAGGGGAAAATCTTAACAGACTGACAAACAGGGCAGTGTATCTGCTGTGCTGGATGAGAAGATATCTGCCGAAGCTGTTCATAAACTGGAAATCACCGGAGATTGGATGCTTTATTTATCTGGGGGGCTGCCGGAATGAAAACGAAGCTCTGTTTATGAGTTTCCTTGGGCGGCTGCCACTGGATGTGCTGATCTTATGTCCTGATCTGAACATTAAGTGCTGTCTGGAAGATAAACTTCTGTATGAGGTCAACTATCCGGAGAGTCTGGCGATCACAGAATATCCGGAAGAGAGTTCTCAGGTAAAGATTGGAACAGCCGCTTATCATGCGGAAAGAGAACTTGATACTCTGATGTATCAGGACAGTGGGATATACAGAAATCAGCAGTATGTGAAGGCGAATGTTATCAATCTGCAGACCATGTATGAAGAGATAAAACTACTGTGGGATCAGGAATTGAAATACAGACCTAATTTCAGCACAGTTAACGGTGTGGTAAATATTCCGGTTATTTTTTCAAAAATCTCAGGAGTGAAGGATGGAAGTGTTTCTCAGTACTGGGAATCCATAGCAGCACTGATCACAGAGGATACCGTTGTTGTGAAAAGTGCTCCGTGCATTGAACCAACTGCCTCCGGTCCAATGAAAGCCTTTGCCGTAGAATTTTATAAAAACGGAAAGCTTCTGCGGAATAAAATAAAGAATCATCCCAGATATCCTTATCATCTTCTTCGGGAGGAAATGCAGGAATTTATACTTGACAAGCTGCAGCTTCTGATCGAGCGGAAACTGATAAAGGGTATTGGGGAAAATGGTACAGAATATACAGTGATCGCGCAGATTCTGGATCTGCCGAAGGAGATTCTGCGTCTGATCCAGAAATTTGATTTTACAAAAAAGAATCCGAAACTGATATATATTAATACAGGGGAGACGATGATTTCACTTCAGGATTCGATTCTTGTAACATTCCTGAACCTGGCAGGATTTGACATTCTGTTTTTTGTCCCTACAGGCTATCAGAGTGTGGAGAACTACTTTGCAGAAAAACTGATGGAAGAGCACCAGATCGGGGAATATAAATACGATATGCAGGTTCCGGATCTGAATAACATTTCGACAAACAGTACCCGCCCCTCATGGCGGAGAAAACTTTTCAGGAGAGGTTAGTAGATTATGGGACTTGATTTCGGTAAATCATCTATGGGAAATCCTGCTCAGGCCGGTAATGGTCTTCAGGAGAAAAATGAGATTGAAGTTGTGGAGAAATATGATATTGTCGCTGACAGGCAGCAGATGAATGCTGAGCTGGTCAATTCAAAAGAAGTGGACGATATTGTCAGCACGATCGAAGTTTACAATATGGATACCATTGTATCTTTTGGTGCGAAAGCAGCAGAGGAGATTTCCAAGGCATCTGATGTGGTCCTCAACAGCATGAATATGTCGCAGCTTAATGAGACAAGCGAGATGCTTAAATCGCTGGCAAAGATCATGGATCAGTTTGATATTAATGAAATTAAGGATAATCCGGGACTTTTCGGAAAGCTTTTCGGAAATTTCAGAAAACAGCTGGATAAGATACTGGCCAAGTATCACACAATGGGCGAAGAAGTTGATAAGATTTATGTTCAGCTTAAAGGATATGAGTCTGAAATCAAACAGTCCAACAAAAAGCTGGATACCATGTTTAAGACCAATGTGGATTATTATCATGAACTGGTGAAATATATCCTTGCAGGAGAACAGGCATGTAAAGAGATTGAAGCCTACATTGCCCAGAGACAGCAGGATATGGAGAATACGGGAGATCAGTCTATTCAGTTTGAACTTACCAGTCTGAATCAGGCACTGATGATGCTGGAACAGAGGACACAGGATCTGAGAACAGCAGAGAATGTGGCAATGCAGTCCATTCCCATGATAAAGACTATGGAGTTCAGCAATTACAATCTGGTGAGAAAAATCAATTCTGCGTTTATCGTTACGCTTCCTGTATTTAAGCAGGCACTTGCGCAGGCAATTCTTCTGAAAAGGCAGAAGATACAGGCAGAATCTATTGCAGAACTGGATAAGAAAACAAATGAGATGCTTCTTAAGAATGCCCAGAATACAGTAGATGTATCGAAGATGACAGCTAAAATGGCATCCGGAAGTTCCATTCAAATTGAGACTCTTGAGAAGACATGGGCAACCATTACAAATGGAATCGAAGAGACAAGAAGGATCCAGGAAGATGCCAGAAAGAAACGCCAGGAGGATCAGGTTCGTCTGGAGGCAATCAAACAGGATTTTAACAAACAATACAATGTGCCACCGGTAAGAAAATAAAAGCACAGAAAAAAGGGAGGATGAATGATATGCCTATTAATTTATCAAAAGGACAGAAGGTAGATTTAACAAAGAAGAATCCGGGACTTAAGAAGATCATGGTAGGACTTGGATGGGATGTAAACGCTTTTGATTCAGGTTCGGATTTTGACCTGGATGCAGCAGCATTTATGCTTGGTGCCAACGGAAAATGCCCTACAGAGAAAGAATTCATTTTCTATGGCAATCTGAAGCATGCCAGTGAATCAGTCATCCACATGGGAGATAACCTTACCGGTGAGGGTGAAGGTGATGATGAGCAGATCATGATCGATTTGTCAAAGGTTCCGGTGAATATTGAGAGAATTGCGTTTACAGTTACCATTTATGATGCAGAAGCAAGACGTCAGAACTTCGGACAGGTTTCAAACTCTTATATCCGTCTGGTAGATGAATCCAATGAGATGGAACTGATCCATTATGATCTTGGGGAGGACTTCTCCATTGAAACAGCAGTAGTTGTAGGAGAACTTTACAGACATAACGGAGAGTGGAAGTTTAATGCCATCGGAAGCGGATTCCAAGGTGGACTTGCAGCACTCTGCGGTCATTATGGTATTGAAGTAGCGTAATGTAAGAGACAGTCGGCTGTTTGGTAAAAATACTAAACAGTTATCAGGTAAGGAGCTGTATAGCGAAGCGGATAAGATAATATGGGAGGAAAAATATATGCCAGTTAGTTTAAAAAAAGGACAGAAGGTCAGTCTTACAAAAGGTAACCCGGGACTTAAGAATGTAGTTGTAGGTATCGGATGGGATATCAATGCTTTTGACACAGGCGGAGATTTCGATCTGGATGCAGCAGCGTTCTGTCTGACAGATTCCGGAAGGGTTTCTGATTCGAACGATTTTGTATTCTATGGAAATCTTGTACATCCGTCCGGAGCAGTCCAGCATATGGGAGACAACCTTACAGGTGCTGGAGACGGAGATGATGAGCAGATTAAGATCGATTTGTCAAAGATTCCTGCCAATATCACAAAGATTGCATTTACAGTTACCATCTATGATGCAGAGGCAAGACGCCAGAATTTCGGACAGGTTTCCAATGCCTTTGTGAGAATCTTCAATGAAGTGACAGGAGAAGAAATCCTCAGATATGATCTTGGAGAAGATTTCTCTATTGAAACAGCAGTTGTATTTGGTGAACTGTACAAGAATGGTGACGAATGGAAATTTAATGCCATTGGAAGCGGTTATCAGGGTGGTCTGGCTGCTTTGTGCAACAGTTATGGTGTAGACGTAGAATAGTGCCGGAGGGCAACAGGAGGGACGAAAATGTCAGTAAGCTTACAGAAAGGACAGAAGGTAAATCTGTCAAAGGAGCATGCAGGATTAGCAAAGGTGATCGTGGGACTTGGCTGGGATGAGGCAAAGCCATCCGGCGGTGGTGGATTGTTTGGTGCATTATTTGGTTCTTCATCACATCAGGCAATCGACTGCGACGCTTCTGCAATCATGTTGAAAAATGGTAAATTTACAGATAAAACAGACCTGGTATATTTCGGCAACCTGAAACATAAATCCGGGACAGTCAATCATATGGGAGACAATCTTACAGGAGCAGGCGAGGGAGATGATGAGCAGATCGTTATTGATCTGTCAAGAGTTCCGGCTGAATATGATAAGATTGTCATTGTTGTCAATATCTATCAGGCAGTAAAGAGAAAACAGCATTTTGGAATGATCCAGAATGCATTTATCCGTCTAGTTGATGCCAGAAACAATAAAGAAATGTGCAAATATAATTTAACTGAGAATTATTCAGGTATGACTGCGATGATTTTTGGGGAAATATACAGGTATAACGGTGAATGGAAATTCAACGCCGTAGGAAATGGCACAACAGATCCTGGACTTGGGGAACTCTGCCAGAGATTTGTGTGAAAATAAAAAGAGGAGCTGTTATGGTTCCTCTTTTTATATAAAATCCGGTAACTGTCTGTCCATGATTGAACAGTTGCAAAACCCGAAAGAGGAGGTTAATTATTATGAATGAAATAAACAAAGAGGAGCGAATGCAGGGCCTGTCCGGACAGCAGGTCAGCGAGAGCAAGGCGAAGTACGGCACCAATGAGCTGGCGAAGAAAGAGACTGAATCACTCTGGTCCATGTTTATCGGTGCATTTGATGACATCTGGATCAAGGTATTATGTGCGGCTCTGGCTCTTAAAGTTATCCTGGCTGTGCTGGGAATCTTTGTCCCTGCATTATCCGGCGGAAATGATGTTGTGGAGATCATCAGTATTGTGATCGCAATCGCACTTGCTACCGGTTTCAGTACCCTGTCAGAGTACAGAAATACTTCAAGAAGTGAGGCGCTTCAGGAAGAATACAGCAAGACCTATGCCAAAGTTGTAAGAGACGGAAAGCTGGTCAATATTCTTACCAGTGAAATCGTTAAAGGTGATACGATTCTTATCCAGGCAGGAGATAAGGTTCCGGCAGATGGTCTGTTATTTGAAGGTAAGATCAAAGTATCTCAGGCGGCATTAAACGGTGAATCAAGAGATGAGAACAAAGCAGCAGTAACCAATATGGACGAGGCAGAATCTACGGATTACTCCTCACATGGAAAAGTCTTTATGGGTTCTGTTGTGACTTCAGGCGAAGGTTACATGATCGCAACTGTTATCGGAGACAGTTCTGAATTAGGAAAGATAAACAAAGCTCTGACAGATACCTCCGAGGAAGAAGAGCGAAAAGATACTTCCAGCCTGAAGCTGGAGGGTGTGGCAGCAGGTATCGGTAAACTGGGTGTGTCAGCTGCAGCGATCGCAGGTATCCTTCATGTTGTCCTGACTCTGATCAGGGCAGATCAGGCAATCACTGTTGTTTCCGTTCTCCTTGTAATAGCGGAAGCAGTTATGCTTATGGCTTCTATCGTGATCATGGCAGTTCCGGAGGGACTCCCGATGATGAACAGTCTGGTTCAGTCAATGAATACAGAGTCCATGTATAAAAAGAATATCCTTGTCAGCCACAAGGCGGCATTTTCAGATTCTGCTTACATGAACGTGCTGTTCAGTGATAAAACCGGAACGATCACACAGGGTAACTTGTCACTGGTAGAATTTATTACAGGTAACGGTGAGATTGTTGATTCTATCCAGAGCAGGGAGTTTATAGAAGCTATCACTCTGAATAACCTTGCAAAGATTTCCTCAGAGGGAAAGGCAATCGGAAGTAACAACATGGACAGAGCACTGCTCTCTTATGCCATTGATCATGGTTATAATGATTCTGACAATGATCCGGAGAAGGTAGAAGAGATCAGCGGATTTGATTCTGAGAAGAAATGTGCTACTGTAAAACTGAAAAACGGACTTGTTTACTGGAAGGGTGCTACAGAGAATATCATTGATAAAGTAACACATTATATGCTTCCGGACGGGGAAGAAAGAGAGTTTACAAAGGCAGATAAAGATAAAGTAGAAGAGCAGATGCATGCACAGGCAAAGAGAACCATGAAGCTTCTCTCTGTAGCGAAAATCAGCGATGGAAAGACTGTTCTTATGGCAGTTCTGTGTCTGCGTGATAATGTCAGAACAGATGCGGTTGAGACTGTTCAAATTCTTAATGATGCAGGAATCCAGGTAGTTATGGTTACCGGTGATGCAGAGGAAACTGCAGTAGCCATTGCAAAAGAGGCAGGTATTCTTGCAGATGAGAAGAAGGACGTGGTTCTTACCCATGAAGAAATGGAGAAATTATCAGATGAAGAGCTGAAGAAAGTTCTCCCGAACCTGAGAGTGGTAAGCCGCGCGAAACCGCTTGATAAGAAAAGACTGGTATCTCTTTCACAGCAGATTGATAATGTCTGTGGTATGACCGGTGACGGTGTGAACGATGCTCCCGCATTAAAACAGGCAGACATTGGTTTTGCAATGGGAGATGGTACAGCAGTTGCACAGGAGGCAGGAGATGTTGTTATCCTTAATAACAGTCTGACTTCCATTAAAGACTGTGTGCTTAACAGCAGGACTATGGCGAAATCTGTTGGAAAATTCCTCATTTTCCAGCTTACTGTAAATATCAGTACTCTGTTAATGAATATCATTGCACCGATCCTGGGATGGACAGAGCCGTTTTCCATTGTCCAGATCCTTTGGATTAACCTGATCATGGATACACTGGCTGCCATGGCGTTTGGTGGAGAACCTATTCTTGACAGATATATGAAAGATCAGCCGGCAAAGAGAACAGATAATATTCTGACTCCGTACATCAAGTCAGCGATCGGAGTAAGTGCAATATTTATTACCCTTGGTTCTATCCTGATACTTGAGAATATCGGCGGCATTACCAGTTGGGTAATCCCTGCGGGCTGTGCAGATCCGGAGCTTTATGAGAAAACATTTATGTTTGCGTTCTTCATTTATGCGATTATCTTTAACAGTTTGAATACCAGATCTGAGAAGTTTAATCTGTTTGAGCATATCGGGGAGAATAAGAACTTCGTACTGGTAATGGGAGCAATCTTTGTTCTTCAGACCATTATCATTGAAATCGGCGGAAAAGTATTTAACACAACTCTGCTTGAGCCAAAGGCATTACTGGTATCCATGGTACTTGCAGTACTTATTATACCGGTGGATCTTATCAGAAAAGCAATCATGAGCAGGTAAACAATACGTATGAAATAATAATTATGGGGCTGTCGCAGGTAATAACAGTGCGGCAGCCCCATTCTTGGAGGAAGAGAATGAATGGCATTTTATGCGCGGACATGGACAATACCATAATATATTCGTATAAGCGCAATATCGGTGAAAATAAATTAAATGTTGAGTTATATAATGGAAGAGAAATCTCGTTTATTTCTGAAAAAACGCATGATCTGTTGAAAAAAGTAAGTGAGAAGATGACTATCATACCAACATCCACAAGGACGGAAGAACAGTATAAACGTATTGATCTGGATATAGGAATCGTACCCTATGCCCTTGTCTGTAATGGAGGAGTACTGCTGGTAAATGGTAAGCGTGACAGAGAGTGGTATCTGGAGTCGCTGCAAATGATCCGGAATAGCAGACCGGAAATGGAAAAAGCGCAGCAGATTCTTGCCGGGGATTCCAGACGAAAGTTTGAGCTGAGATTTCTAGATGAGCTTTTTATTTTTACAAAATGTGAAAAGCCAGAGGAAGTGGTTGAAGATCTGCAGGCAAAACTGACTACGAAGCTGGTGGACGTATTTCATAATGGAGAGAAGGTATATGTTGTTCCTGTAAATCTGAGTAAGGGAATGGCCGTGAGAAGACTTCGAAAGAGGTTGCAGCCTGCATATATCATAGCAGCCGGAGACAGCGAATTCGATGTTTCCATGGTGGAAGAAAGCGACCTGGGATTAGTTCCGGCCGGATTTAAAAAGATTTACGGTAATGGTAGCGACAGATTCAAAGAGACAGTGATGGAAATGGAGGCAGGAAGACTGTTTTCGGAAACATTACTTGAGAAATGTTTGGTTTTATATTTTAAAGAGCCGGACTGACTGCAATTCTATAAAATATTGCAGTCAGTCCGGTTCTTTGTTATATCAGGCTGTTAATCCATACTGACGCGGATTCCGCTCTGACGTTCAGATGGCTGAATGATAACCGTAACATTATCTCCTCCATGTCACTCAAACTGATAAGACTCTCCGGAAGTCTGGCCGATGAAAGTTTTCCAGTAATTCGTTTATTTCATGTATTTTTCCAGAACCGGAAACTGTACAGGTCCGATGTCCAGAATCCGGCGGTGAAATTCTTTCAGGTCGAAATCATCTCCAAGTCTTTTCTGACAGACTGTTTTCAAGTCAAGGAAATTCAGATATCCCCAATAGTATTTCAGATAGTTACCGGGAGTTTCCACAATATACTGATAGATTTCGGCAGCAGTGGAAGCATTGTTGATGCCAAATGCTTTCAGAAAGACAGCAGTGCGGGCTGCATCCCAGCCCCTGTAATGAATGCCGATATCGATCAGGGAGTAAATGCACAGATTCATACTCCTGTTTAACCAGGCAAACCGGACGGCATTTTTGGCAGAATCCGGATCATTCATAAGGGAGGCGGCATATTCATAGCCGTATGATTCCACGTAGGTTGCCCAGCCTTCCACGTAGCCGGGGGAGGTGACCAGATATCTGATGTCAGAGGGATTGTTTTCAGCAAAAGAAACTGTCTGATAAAGGTGACCGGGAAATCCTTCATGTGCCAGTGTGCCGAAAAGCTCCAGAGAAGAGGTACGTCCGGAATCGTTGATATAGATTACGTTGGGGGTTCGGGTATCCACAGGCGGCGTGAGATAAAAAGCAGGACTTAAAAATTTTTTCATGGAAGGATGAACGGTGCGGAGTTCGTAAGTGGCATCTTTCAGTTCCGGGAAATCTTTTTTCATCAATTCCGGAAGCTTCTCCAGCATCTGAGTTGGTGTCAGTGTAAGTTCACCGGAACATTGATTCAGCCTGTCGATCAGGGAGGGATCCTGTTTCAGCAGAGAAGATATCTCCCGGTAATCGGACAAAAGCTGAGCTGACATCCTTTTCTCGATTTGTCCGACAGGTACATAGGTTCCTGTCTGGCTTTGCAGCAGGTAAAGGTAATATTCACGCCCACCCTCAAAAAATGCCAGGCCCCGGCTGCTTTTGCCTGTACCGCGAAGACTTTCCAGACTGTCTGCCAGTTCCTGATAAGCAGGGATCACTTCGGTTAAGATCAGTTTATGATGATATGTACAGAGTTTTTTCTGATCTTCGCTGTTAAATGCAGGGTTGGAGAAAGCTTTCAGTTTCTGCGCAAAAATATCATCCATGTAGTTGGAATCAGGATTCGCGACAAAAGAATGACATTGTTTCAGGATACGGTCCAGAGTTGTGTCGCTCATGAAAAGCCCTGACTGGGATTTCTGCTTTTCCAGTTTTATAATACTTTGAAAATATGGTCTGACGGTACTCAGAAGTTTCAGATAATCAGAGATATCTTCTTTTGTCCGGAAAGTATATTCCGCCAGAAGAATGGGAAGCTGTGCCTGCACACCCAGACCTGGTCCCAGCGGCTCATCCAGGGCGCTGTTTTTTCCAAGGGAGGCTCTGGTGTGAAAATAGAGAAGAAGCATATCACAGGTAAGCCGGTTTTCTTCGGAAAGTCTGGAATAGGCAAAGGATTTCAGCTCTTTCTCATATTCCTGACAGAGACTGGTGGTCTTAGCCGGGTCAGAAAGTGCAGTTCCAAGAGTTGCCTCGGGCTTTCTGATACCTTTTTTCTCAGGGTGTGCAAGAGTGTAGTGAAGGGTGAGGGTATTGCTACATACTTCGGACTGGAATAATTTTTCCGTAAAGGTCTGAAAACGGGAGTTTTCAGAAACAAAGTGGTCGGAGAGAACACCCATGCTGATGCCAATGGCAAAGACCAGACACAGGCTGAGGATTCTTTTAGGGATATTTTTATAAATACGCATATCCACCTCGGAATCTGCTTTTTACTATCTTATTGAAGGAAGGCATGAAGTATGCTTTCGGTAACATCATTACTGTTCACACACCATTATCCCGCGAGGTGTTTTGGCATAAATATGCCAAAATCAAATGCTCGTCACACTTTTTTCATTTGACAAAATTGGGATGTTATGTTAACATACACAAATATGTAACAAAACGTAATAAAAATGTAATAATTTTACAGCGATGTATAACAGGAGTTGATTAGTAAAATGAATAATAAAATAAAGACAATTTTGATGGCAGCAATTATGAGCTCTGTGGTTCTGACACAGGGGGTATGTGTAAGCGCAGCACAGTTTGATGATGGCGCATCAGCGTTTTCTGATGGAACAGGAAGTGTAAGTGCTCTGGCAAGTACACTGGCGAAGCAGACAGAGGAACAGACACAGGAGTTTGTTGCGAAAGAAGAGGAAGCAGCTCAGATTCGTGAAGAACGAAGAGTAGAGAAAGCGGAAAAGGCTTCTGAGAAGGCAGAGCAGGAAAAAACAGCCGTGCTGGAGAGTATTCAGCAGACAGTTGAGGATACAAAGAAAAAAATTGCCGAAGAAGCAGAAGCGAAACGTCTGGCAAAGAGACAGGAAGTGGTAAACTTTGCGCTGCAGTTTGAAGGAAATCCTTATGTTTATGGCGGAACAAGTCTTACAAACGGTGCAGACTGCTCAGGATTTGTAATGTCTGTATTTGCCAATTTCGGTTACAGTCTTCCACGTGTGGCTGCAGCGCAGTGTGAGGCCTCCACAAAGAAAGATATCAGCCAGCTTGAGCCGGGAGATCTGGTATTCTACGGAAGCGGATATATTGATCATGTGGCACTTTATATTGGAGATGGAAAGATTATCCATGCCAGCAATGCTGCTACAGGAATCAAGATTTCCGATTACGATTATGAGCAGCCGGCAGCTGTAGGTACGTTCATGGAATAGCTGTAACGCCTAAAATTATATGATTCGACAAATTGCACAAAGAATGTCGAGAGGTGGGAAAAGTGGATAAAGTCATACACACTCTATCCACATACCCGGTTATTGAAAAATCCCGTAAATTAAAGTTATACACAAAGTTATCCACATTATCCACATTTTATGTGTGTGGAATACTTGATTTACATAAGGAAAAAAGAAACAGATGTTTTGTGTAAAATGATAAATCGACATTTTTGGACGAAAAAATCCACAAATCTATTGACTTTTTTATATTCTAAAAAACATATAATATTGTACAAAAAAGACAAAATATAACAATATATATATAAATAATCAGAATATTCAAAAAGATATTCTACTAAAAAATACAACAACAATGAAAAAAAGAATACATTTGACAGAAACGGGAAATTTCCACATAGGAGAGACAGATGTGGATGAGAAATGCACAAAATGAATTCGGGTGGGGATAACTTTTCACAGATATTATCCACATAGCATGAAGTCCTGTGTCAGATATCTTTGCCGTGCGTCAGCACGCCTGCAGATATCTTCCTTGTCTTTCGCACTCTGCTGAACTGTCTTAAATGCATTATTTACGAGGATTGCTATAGATATCTTTATCATACGTCAGATAAAATCAGCCGGATGAATAGTAAATATTCATCCGGCTGATTTCTGATATATACTATTTTTGTTTCATCCGTTTGATGACTTTCAGACGGGTAAATTCCTCACGTTCTTTCTCCTCCAGTGCATTCTGGATATCTTTGGTCAGTGCCTCGTACTTCGGAATAGTGATATTCTTCAGAGCATTGGCACGTTTCTGAGTTTTCTTGATATTGGCTGCAAGGCGGATGGCTGCATTTTCCACCATGGACAGGCGGATGGACAGCTCTTTTACCTTTTCAAAGGCAGCCTTGGCTTCGTCCAGAGACATCTTTGTGCTGTAGTAGGCATAGGTGGGAGTGTTAGTGGTTTTGTCATATTCCACCAGAGGAATTTCCGTACCCATAACACTTCGGGTTTTAATGCGTATAGAGTTCTCGACAGGAACCGTACACGCGATCTGCTGGACAAAGGCGATACCAATCTCCATATTGGCTTTCTGCAGTGCTGTATAGGCAGTGCGGAAAGTCACATCAATCTGTGTCTGGATATCCTTTGCCTGATCGATCAGCTCCATCATTTCACGAATCAGGATGTTACGCTTTTTGTCCATCAGTTCATAGCCCTGACGGGAAAGCTTCAGTGAGTTCTTTGCAAGTATCAGGTTTCCCTTGGTGGGAAAGGTATTCGGATCCATGTAATCACCTCGCTTCTTTTAGCGTACTGTTTCGTGATAGTACTTGTCGAGGATCTTCGTATCAATTCGGTCGAGCTCTTCTTTCGGAAGAAGTCCCAGAAGCTCCCAGCCCTTATCCAGGGTTTCGGTGATGCTTCGGTTCTCGGTTTCGGACTGGCCGACAAATTCACTCTCAAAGGCTTTACCAAATACCAGATAGCGTTTATCCAGCGGGGAAAGCTCATCCTCACCGATAACGGAAGCAAGGGCTCTGGCATCGCCAACCTTTGCATAGCAGGAGAAAAGCTGATTTGCCACGTCCTGATGGTCTGCTCTTGTATAGCCTTCACCGATACCGTCCTTCATCAGACGGGAAAGAGATGGCAGTACGTTAATAGGCGGATAGATTGCCTGTCCATGAAGCTGTCTGTCCAGAACGATCTGACCTTCGGTGATATAACCGGTAAGGTCAGGGATCGGGTGAGTGATATCATCGTTTGGCATGGTCAGGATCGGGATCTGGGTTACGGAACCCGGTTTGCCTTTTACGATACCTGCACGTTCGTACAGGGTTGCAAGCTCGCTGTACAGATAACCCGGATAACCTTTACGGGACGGAATCTCACCTTTGGAGGAGGAAACCTCTCGCATGGCCTCGCAGAAGGATGTGATGTCTGTCAGGATGACCAGGATGTGCATTCCTTTTTCAAAAGCAAGATACTCTGCGGCAGTGAGGGCGATCTTCGGTGTAAGAAGACGTTCAACAACCGGATCATTTGCAAGATTCAGGAACATAACTACATGGTCTGCAGCACCGCTTTCCTCGAAGGTACGGCGGAAAAATTCCGCTACGTCATATTTGACACCCATTGCTGCGAAAACAATGGCAAAATCTTCATCAGAGTCCTCTCCAAGAGAAGCCTGCTGTACGATCTGTGCGGCCAGTTTGTCGTGTGGAAGACCATTTCCGGAAAAGATCGGAAGCTTCTGTCCTCGGATCAGGGTGGTCAGTCCGTCGATTGCGGAAATACCGGTGTTGATATAGTTTCGGGGATATTCACGTGCTACCGGGTTCAGCGGCAGACCATTGATGTTTAATTTTACCTCCGGGGTGATGTCCCCCAGACCGTCGATAGGCTGTCCGATACCGTTAAAGGTTCGTCCGAGGATTTCCGGGGAAAGCCCGATCTCCATGGGACGTCCGGTCAGCCGGGTATGGGTGTTGCCTAAGGACATACCGTCTGTTCCTTCAAAAACCTGGATAACAGCCTTGTCCTCATAAATCTCAATAATACGGCCGATCTTGCGAGTCCCGTCATCCATGTGAAATTCTACGATTTCCTCATAGGAGGCATTCTTGACGCCTTCCAGGACCACCAGAGGTCCGTTTATTTCGCTTAAGCCTAAATATTCAATTGCCATAAACTTCTCCTCTCTGTTACGACTCATAGCCGGTTATGACTATGAATGTAACTGTTCCGGCATCAGCCGTTTTTTTCCATTATGTTATCATAGAAAGTATCAATGTCCTGCTTGTATTGGTCGAATTTATCAAGCTGATTATTTGCCACATCATATTTAATGGAAATAATTTTTTCAAAAATGTTGTTGCCCTCTTTCAGTACGGAAACCGGCATTCCACGGTTGATGAGTGCACGGCATTTTTCATAAAGATAGAGGATCGTTTCCATCATTTTAAATTGTTTTTCCATTGGTACGCAGGTGTCTTCTGCGTGAAAAGCGTTCTGCTGGAGGAAGCCCAGACGGATGACTCTGGCAATTTCCAGCGTCAGTTTCTGGTCATCCGGAAGAACGTCACTTCCGATCAACTTGACGATCTCCATCAGGGAGCTCTCCTGATTCAGGATTGCCATGAGCTGATTTCTGTCTGCTACAAATTTCGGGGAAACATGTTCTCTGTACCATGGAGTCAGGTCTTCCAGATATTCACTGTAGCTGGTGAGCCAGTGGATTGCCGGGAAGTGACGGGCATAGGCAAGGGATTTGTCCAGTCCCCAGAAGCAGCGGACGAAACGTTTGGTGTTTTGTGTGACAGGCTCTGAGAAGTCACCACCCTGTGGAGAAACTGCTCCGATAATGGAGACAGAGCCCTCGGTTCCGTTTAAGTTCTGCATCATTCCTGCACGTTCATAGAATGCGGACAGCTTGGATGCCAGATATGCAGGGAAACCTTCCTCTGCAGGCATTTCCTCCAGACGGCCGGACAGTTCTCGAAGAGCTTCTGCCCAACGGGAAGTGGAGTCTGCCATGATAGCTACGTCGTAACCCATGTCCCGGTAATATTCCGCAAGAGTTACACCTGTATAAATAGAAGCTTCACGCGCCGCAACCGGCATGTTGGAAGTATTGGCGATCAATGTGGTTCTGTCCATCATCAGGTTTCCGGATTTCGGGTCGATCAGTTTACTGAAATCTTCCAGAACCTGAGTCATCTCGTTTCCACGTTCTCCGCATCCAATGTAGATGATAATGTCTGCATCAGACCATTTTGCAATCTGATGCTGAGTCATGGTCTTACCTGTACCGAAACCTCCCGGAACAGCGGCTGTACCGCCCTTGGCAATCGGGAAAAGAGTGTCCAGGATACGCTGGCCTGTGACAAGCGGGACGCTTGCAGGGAAACGCTTGTGGGTTGGTCTCGGGATACGGATCGGCCATTTCTGTGCAAGTGCCAGATCTTTGGTGGTTCCGTCTGCGAACTGAATGGTTACGATTGGTTCCAGAATGGTGTATGCTCCGTCAGATGCCGCGTGGATAACTGTGGCTTCTGTAAGATTCGGAGGAACCATGGATTTATGGAGAATGGAGTCTGTTTCCTGAGTTTCTGCGATAACAGAGCCGGGACCTACAACATCTCCTTCTTTTACTATGATGTGAGTGTTCCATTTCTTTTCTGTGTCAAGAGAATCAACGCTGACACCTCGTGAAATATATTTGCCTGAGGCTTTGGCGATCTCTTCCAGAGGACGCTGGATACCATCAAAAATATTGTGGATGATTCCAGGTCCCAGAAGTACAGAAATGGCATCTCCGGTTCCTGTAACTGTATCGCCCGGTTTCAGTCCTGTAGTCTCCTCGAAAACCTGTACGGTGGTCATGCCTTTCTTCAGGCCGATGATCTCACCTACCAGATGTTCCGGACCTACATAGACCATCTCGGAAATCTTAAATCCGCTGTCGCCCTTCAGATAAATGACGGGGCCGTTGACACCGTAGATAATACCTGTATTACTCATGTTCTGGTCCTCCGTCAAACTTGAATTCTTTGTATGCTGCCTCAAAATTTCCTGCAAAAGAGTGATCGATCAGGATGTTTTTCTGAGGAATCGTAGCGCGGATACCGCCAAGAAAAGAGTCCTTTGCAAGCTGGATAGCAGTACCTGTTGTATGCTGAAGTTTCTCTGCAAGAGATCTGTCCTCCGGAGAGAGATAGATGGTAATCTCATCATTTCCTGCGAAATCCAGAGCTTCTTTGATCTTAGCAGTTAAATAGTTCTCATACTCCGGAGTTTTGGTAAAGGATTCCAGAAGTCCTTTTACTTCGGAGAAAATTTTCTCTTTTAATTCGTTTTGTTTTCTGGTCCAGTCACGCTTGATCGTGAGCTGTTCTGCGGAGAGAGCCTTGTTTATTTCACGTCGGGCGCTGGCAGTTTCCGCTTTGATCTGTGTCTGGGCGTTTTCTTCACTGAGAGTTTTGTGTTCTTCTGCCATTTTCTCCAGAGCCGCTTTATGCTCATCGAGAATGGCGGCAGCTTTTTCGTGGGCTTCCTCTACAGTGATATCATAAAAATGGCTGAGTTTTTCATCAATTGTCATGTTAACACCTGCCTGTAATATTTAGATTGTAACTGTTCACTCCGTTCACAGTAACATTAGATTTACTATTGGTAACTGTTTTACAGTTTTAAACCAATAGCTTCATTCACATATGAAGTGATAAAATCCGGTTTGCGGCCAGTACCGTGCCTGTCGGGAATTTCGATAATCAGAGGGGTCTTGTGATGAAGCTTTACATCATCTATAATTTCGGGAAACTCCCGGCCGAATTTCTCGGTCAGGAGTATGATTCCGATTTCTTTATTGGAAATAGCTTTCTGTAAAGCATCTTTTAATTCATCATGTGTGTGTACGACCACGCCCTCCACACCTGCCAGTCTCATCCCTGTGTAGGTATCGATATTGTCGCTGATCAAAAACATCTGCATCTTATAACTGTCCCAGGATCATGAAGGAGATGATCAGTCCATAAAGGGCAACACCTTCTGCAAGACCTACGAAAATAAGGGATTTACCAAGGATACTCTGATCCTCGCTGATAGCACCTAAGGCTGCGCTTGCCGCACTGGCAACGGCAATACCACCACCGATACAGGAAAGTCCGGTTACAAGAGCTGCTGCGATATAACCCATACCTGTTGCAAGTGTGCCTTCAGAGCCTGCAGCGGCCTGTACGGAAGAAGCACCTGTGAACATAACTGCAATGGCGATAAGCATAGTTCCAAAGAAGAAGAATGCGTTTACACCGAGAGCTGTTTTGTAACGTCCGCGGTTTTTTTCACCGATGAGATAGTAGCCAAATGGAAGAATGATGCTGAGTACCAGTGCGATTGCTAAAATGATCTGTGCGATTGTTGTCATAATTAAATCTCCTCTTAGTTCTTGATTTTGCTGTTCATATATATCATATTTATTCGGCTTCGAATATCTGGCTGACCGACAGATATGGGTTTCCCGAGGATGATATATAAATGAAAATAGTATAATTTCTGATGATCTTTCTGTCTATTTTACAGAGCGGAACGGCTCAAATTTACGTCCTGTACCTTTGTAGAAGCGGCTGAACATTTCATAATATTCCAGACGAAGCACCTGGATACCGACGATCAGGCCCTCCATACCACATACAAAAAGGTTTCCCAGAACTACTACTATCCAGTTCAGGTTTCCGCTTTCTGCGCCTGCAAGCATGAGAACGACTTCCATCATCGCTGCATGGCTGACTGCGAAAGCTCCGATACGGACGAAAGAAAGGGTATTGGAGAAGTAGCTTAACAGGACTTCAAACATTTCAAAAAGTCCCTGTACAACGAACATTCCCTTCTCTTTTGGCATAACTTCTGATTTCTTCTCAATGAGGGCTGTAAGTGGCTCTTTCAAAAAGATTAGGATCAATGGTACGCCGAACATGATAAACAGTACGATTCCGCCGGGAAGTGTTTTGCCATTCAGTATAAGTGCAATGGAGACAACTGCAGAGCCGTAGAATACCAGACCAGCCACTGAGTTTGTATCAAACCAGATGTGTTCTACATCTCCGGCTTTCCAGGCATTTAGGATGTTAAATACCATACATAAAAGGATCAGGCACATACCAAAACCAATGGCAACAATAAATACTGTATTCAGCTTTCCGATAAACGGAACTGACATCATATTGTTCATCGGGCGAAGCCACAGGGCTGGTATCACATCTTCGAATCCGAAGATACTTCCGAACATAAATCCGAAGATTGTGGAGAACACACCTGCACAACTGATAATGCCTGCCAGTGTGATATGTTTGAATTTATAAAGCAGGAAACCACCGATAAAGAGCAGCAATCCCTGCCCCACATCACCGAACATTGCACCGAAAATAAAGGAATAAGTCAGTGCTACAAACCATGTGGGATCCATCTCGTTATAGGCCGGAAGACCATACATCTTAATGTACATTTCAAATGGTTTAAACAGTTTCGGGTTCTTCAGTTTGGTAGGTGGCTGCTGGTGGATGCCTGGCTTCAGATGTTCGTCCTCTTCACCGTCAATAATGCAGAAAATGCGGCTGTCGTCTTTGATATCATTCTGGAAAGAATGGGCATCTTTCTCTGTCATCCATCCACATAAGATATAGAAAACGTCCTTATCCCCATGTGTACATGCTGCAAGTCTGCGCACATCAAAGTTACCGGAAAGCTGTGCGATAGCATTGCGTGATGCAACGATATCTTTCTGATTTCTAAGAAGAAAATCTGCTTTTTTCTGATCGGCAGATGCCAGATCAGCAGCAGCTCTGTTGCGTGTTTCAGTCAGTTGTTCGAAAGCTTCTTTTGCTGTTCCCTCATACGTATCTGGCATATAAATACGCTCGAAGTGCATGGAAGAATAGACGGCTTTTACTTTCTGGGCTTCGTGCTCCGGGACAAAATACAGACCCCAGACATACTGGTCATCTTCATCACATTTAATGAAAATTGTGTCCAGATTTTCGTAAATATACTTTTCAAATTTCTGGTAATATTCCTTCTCAATCCTTCCGAAACGGAAGTGGATGAACTGGAATTTCAGGATTGAGGAAATATTGTAATTAATATTTCTGAACGGGCGGATCACTCGCAGAGATTCATCCAGAGCTGCAAGCTGACTCTCCAGATCAGCACGTTTATTGCTTAGTTCCTGATAATCAGACTGAATCCGGCGGATTGTATTTAAAGCCTGTTCAGTATCCATGGGTTTGGCAGAAATCTTCTCCGGATCTGCCAGTTCATCATAGAAACTGTTGGCAGTAGAGAGTGCTTCCTTATATGGATTGATTTCCATAAACGGAGAAAGACTCTCTACTGCGGTCAGCTCGGAAAGGGCATTTTCCAGATGAATTTCGTACTTGGAAAGATAGGTGTTTACCACTCTGTCAATATCGGCCTTAGGACCGGTAATGCTCAGGAACTTCATTTTCTCAATCATAAATTCACCTCCTGGTTAATGTTCTTTAAACTGCGAAGCAGTTATTCAGTTATGCGCCATATAGAAATCAACTGTTGCAAATATAACGCATGGCTTCATCATGCTGCACACCGTAACGTACGCATTCAATGGCGATAGTCAGGCGGTTTACTTCGTGTTCCTTGTTATACAGATAAGAATAGATCACTGCTACAGAATATGGATTTCTGTGGGATTCCTTCTCGAGGATTGAGCGGTGGATGTGGTTGTAGAATTCTTCCAGATTGGCTACGGTAAGCTGTTCATATTTGTTTCCGTACCATGTTTTCTGGAAAATTCTTCGACCTTCTTCGTATGAAGGTGCTTCCACCAAAGCTGTGATCTCTTCTTTCTTTAACTTATAATTTACAGGGATCAGCAGGGCATAAATACTTGCCGGATCCATGTTGTAATACCTTTTGGAACGCTGGATAAACTGCAGGTTCAGCATATCAAATTTCTCGCCGTAAGTGCAGGTAATCTCTTCCAGATCTTTACCTTTAAACAGCTTCTTACGGATGTTCCAGATCTGGGTAAAATAGTACAGATCCAGTGCCATACCATAGTCGAAGAGAAGTGCTGTTTCATGCTCCTGGATCTTCGAAAGCGGGATATAAAATTCGTTTCCTTTGAGGCAGGAGATCAGTTCCTCCATGGTGGAACAGGTAGTGATCCGGTCTACATCAATATTGGAATGCAGACGGAAAAATTCACGGTACGGAGAAACATCTACAGGATCCGTGTCGCGGTGATCGAAGATATTTGTCATGACTTCCTTCAGTACACGGATTTCATATCGCTTGGAATACAGATCCAGAAATTTACGCTGCTCCGGGTTGGCAAAGTGATAAATTCTGGAGAAATTCTGGAATATGGATTTCTTCAGAAGCTTCTCAATCTGGCCACGGTGCAGGGTATTTTCATCCAGTGCATCCCACCTGGAAGAGTATTCCGGCATTCGCTTCAGATAGGCAGCTACCTGCGTGACATCGGAGAGCTGGAGGATTTCCTCGAACTGCTCCATGGTAGTAAGCCTGCTCTGCATTGCGCGGATTTTCGTGGAAAGTCCGCTGTAGGAGAGTACGCCTCCCATTGTTTTTCACTTCCTTTCCTGATGTCATTTAGCGTTTGAGACAGATCTTTACATAGCCAGTATTTTCTCAAACAATTCTCTGGAAAGTTGTGAGTGCTGCTGTTCGTAATGAGCATCCAGTGAAGAAAAGGTAGCGTCTGTATCTGCACGTAACTGTGCCAGGCGGGAATCTTTTTCTTCTTCCAGTTGCTGACGGATCCGTCGAATCTGCTCTGCTGTCCGGGTCTCCAGCTGCTCGTCATAATTTTTACATTTCTGTTCTGCCTCTTCAGAAAGCTGTTGCTTTTGCCGGTCGCAGTCTTCCATGATGCGTTGGGCTGTAAGCTCGATTTCAGATAATTTGTTAAGTATCTGCTCCATCTTCAACCTCCTTGGTTGTCAAAATTTTACAAAAAAACCAGATTTACTATGTGAAAAATAGTAATATCTGTTAGATATCATACACCCTTTTGTTAAAAAAAACCATCTAAATTTTTTCCAGAAAGAAAAAAATTGTTATTTTTTAGACAAGTTAAAGAAATCTCCTGCGAATATCTGTCCGGGATGTAATTGACGTTAGGAGTATGGTATGGTAGTTTATTGGTGGCAGGAAATTGCACGCACATCTTGCGTAAAGCATTTTTCAAACACGCTCTGGAGATATAAGAAAAGGAACAGGAGATTTTTATGAGATTAAGAAATATTCCGGGAGCTCAGGATGCAATTCTGGAGAGCCCTTATGTGGTGCAGGAACCACAGACAAAGAAAGGACACTGGGGGGAGGTTTTTGTGAAAAAGCAGCCTCTTCATATTGAAGTAGGGATGGGAAAAGGAAGATTTCTTATGGATCTGGCCCGTCTGCATCCGGATATCAATTATATAGGAATCGAGATGTATGACAGCGTTCTTCTTCGCGCATTGCAGAAGAGAGAAGAACTTGAGGAGAATGGAGAGGTTTATTCTAATTTATTTTTTATGAGAGTGGATGCCAGACTTCTGCCGGAAATCTTTGAGAAAGGTGAAGTAGATAAGATTTACTTGAACTTTTCCGATCCATGGCCAAAAGCCCGCCATGCAAAACGTCGCCTGACATCCAGAGAATTCCTGGCACGTTATGACCAGATTCTGGTTCAGGATGGAAAAGTGGAATTTAAGACAGATAATAGGGAACTGTTTGAATTTTCCCTGGAAGAAGTGGAGGAAGCCGGATGGAATCTGGAAGCTTCTACCTTTGATCTGCATCATAATGAAGAGCTGGTACAGGGAAATGTTATGACAGAATATGAAGAGAAATTTTCTTCTATGGGAAATCCAATCTGTAAGATGGTGATTTCCAGAGAGTATCACAGATAAAACAGCAGAGCAATTATCTGGTTTATGGCAATTCCATAGTGAAGTGGATTGCGATTATTCATTTGATTATCTATTGTAGCTGGCAGTGCATATTATAGTATAAGAAAATTTCGGGGCGCTTCGCGCCCCGAAGGAGTCAGCCAGTGAAACGAAAAAGTTCTTTCCATAATAAAATGCTACAATTCCGCTATGAACACAAAAACTTTGATAATACCTTCAGCCGCCTGCGGAAATCCGCAGAAGAGGTCAATAAAACACTTAACAAAATGTCCCAAAACGACGAAAAAAAGGAAAAATAAATGAAATAGAAAAAAATCTGATTTTTTTTGAAAAAACCTATTGACATTTAAACAACTATTATATATAATATCACTTGCGTTGAGGGTGATGCAAAACTTCACCACAGAGAAAAGAACAAAAGAATATGCGCCTTTAGCTCAGTTGGTAGAGCACCTGACTCTTAATCAGGGTGTCCAGGGTTCGAACCCCTGAAGGCGCACTAAGAACACTGTTTTTGCGGACAATGCGATTGCCGCGGGGACGGTGTTTTTTATGTTTTACGGGAAAGTGAAAAATAAAGGTATCTGGGAAATAGAGACAAATGAAATATTTACGCCCCTGCGGAGAAAGTTCCACAAGGGCGTAAAAGTATTTTATGCTATTGATAGTGCTTAAAGAACATAGGGTCAAGCTGGTAAATATCTTCATACTTGCGATGGATCACACAATACTTCATCAGGTTTACTTTCAGACGGGGGTAGAGAATCACAAGTCTTGTCTTAGAGCCTTTGGATTTATATACCTGGATGATATTTTTATCAAACATAAGATCAGGTTTAACTGATTATTTTTGAGATACATGGGATTGACATAAATGCAATTAAGAAGTAATATAATAGTAACCAGAAAAGAAATAAATCAAACTGATGCAATGAAACCCCATGGAGTGCGAGTCCATGGGGTTTTGTTTAGGCTAGCTGTCTAATGATTCCGGTCTAACCATTTGCATATGTAGTAACCAACTACACTTGCCACAACCGAAATAAGAAAAGAAATAAAATAACTCAAACTGATACACCTCCTTCCTGCTGGAAAGAGTCGACAGCAGGAACATTATATCTCGATTAGTGGCGAAAGTTCAGCGTAATACAAATTCCTCTTAAGCTCAATTTATTGTCGAAAGAAGAGGAACAAGTCAAATATATGGGCTCCGGTCTGGTCAAAGGAGGTCGTGGTATCGAATGAAAAAAATACTAAAAAGAACAGGCAAAGTATTTTGCCTTTTCCTGCTGATCGTGGTGCTGGTAAATGTACTTTCACCTCTTTTTTGCAGGAAACCGGACGAAAAATATGTGGAAAGTCTGAGAGAAACAGAATTTACATCAGAGACAGAAGGAACGGAAAGGATTTGCTGCATTGACGATAATGAAGAGGCACTTTTGTGGAGGCTTCGTATGATTGGCACTGCGAAGGAGAGCATTGTACTGTCTACCTTTGACTTACGCGCGGATGATAATGGCACTAAAATTCTTGCCGCATTGAATTGCGCTGCGGCAAGAGGTGTGAAGATTCAGTTATTGATCGATGGAATTTATCAGCAACTGTTTCTGGCTGGAAGCAGCGATTTCCAGGCTCTGGCATCATATGAGAATGTGGAAGTGGGAGTTTACAATCCGGTGACACCGGTCAATCTGTTTAAGGTGAATTATCGCATGCATGATAAATATCTGATCGTGGATGAGAAAATGTATCTGCTGGGCGGACGCAACAGCAATGATATCTTTCTGGGGGATCAGACAAAAGGCATTAATGAAGACAGAGATATCCTGGTGTATGATACATCAGAAGGACAGGGAGAGTCTCTGAACCAGCTTGAGGATTATTTCCATAAAATATGGAAGGAAAGCTGTGTGAGCATTAAAAACGGCAAACAATCTTCCAGATATACGGATGCATACCGGCACATGGAAAAAATTTACATATCTCTGCTGAAAAGGTACAATGATATAGAAACCTACAGTGCATGGGAAAAGGATACGATAGAAGCAAACAAGATCACTCTGATCAATAATGGAATTGAGGCGGGACGAAAAACACCGCAGGTTCTCCAGACAATTCAGTATCTTACTGAAAATGCAGATCATGTAATAATACAGACTCCTTATGTGATCTGTAATGGTTACATGTATGATGTATTGCAGGGGATTTCAGATCATGCAAAGCTTCAGATCGTGCTGAATGCAGTGGAAAAAGGCTCTAATCCATGGGGCTGTACAGATTATCTTAATCAGAAAAAGAAAATTCTGGAAACAGGGGCAGATGTGTATGAACTGATGAATGATTATCCGGTTCATACAAAAGCTGTGCTGATAAATGACCGTCTGTCAGTAGTAGGTTCCTATAATCTGGATATGCGAAGTACTTATCTGGATACGGAACTGATGCTGGTAATTGACAGCGAAAAACTGAATCAGCAGATTCACGAAACAGAATCAGATTATATGGAAAAAAGCAAAGAGGTACTTGCAAACGGTCAGGAAACCGAAGGCGCAAAGTACCAGGGGAAAGTGTTGAATCGGAAAAAGAAGTTATACTACGGTGTGCTCAGGATTATCATTCGTCCTCTTCGGCAGCTGCTTTAGAGTGTGTTTGGAAAATCATTCCCAAAATCTCCTGCAAATTGTGACGCACATCTTGCGTAAAGCATTTTTCAGACACGTTCTAGAAAATAATATCACAAGTATATGTCATATAAATGTTCAGTAGCTGAAAAAAAGCGTTGTCAATCAGACTACAGAAGATTAAAATAGACATAAAAGCAGCTGTTACAACTGTTGTTGATGTAAAGGAGGAAAAACTTTTATGGACTTAAAGAAATTTGTGCTGGAAGGTAATCCTGTATGCAGAAAGGAAGCTGTGATCGTGGGCGATCATTTCAGGATTACAATGCTGACAACTGCCCTGATCCGTTTTGAGTACAGCGAAGACGGAGGATTTGAGGACAGAGCAACACAGATGGTATGCAATCGTGATTTCCCGGTGCCGGAATTCAGGGTGAGCGATGGCGGTGAGGAATTACATATTTACACCAAAGACCTGGAAATCCACTATGACAGACAGAAATTTTCTCCAAGCGGTCTGATGATACGTGTAGCGGGTGGAAAAGCCAGCGAGCGCGTGTGGCATTATGGTGATGAACCAAAAGATCTGCTGGGAACAGCCAGAACCCTGGATGAAGCAGACGGTGAGATTCCGCTGAGTCATGGAATTATGTCCAGAAACGGTTTTTCAGTGCTGGATGATTCCCACACAATGGCTATGGGCGAAGATGGAATGGTAGAGCCACGTCAGGGAAACAGAGCAGACTTTTATTTCTTTGGATATGGTCACAGATATGTGGAATGTCTGCAGGATTTTTACAAATTATGTGGAAAAACACCTCTGCTTCCAAGATATACGTTCGGAAACTGGTGGAGCAGATATCATAAATATACAGAGACAGAGTACAAAGAACTGGTAGAGCGTTTTGAGAAAGAAGAAGTGCCATTTTCTGTTGCAGTTGTAGATATGGACTGGCATCTGGTAGAGGATGTACCTCCTGTATATGGAAGCGGATGGACAGGATATACCTGGAATAAGAAGTTTTTCCCCAATCCGCCTGAATTTATGGACTGGCTGCACAAACATGGATATAAGATCACACTGAACGTACATCCGGCAGATGGAGTGCGTGCTTATGAAGAAGCCTATCCGAGAGTTGCAGAGAAGATGGGAATTGATCCTGCAAGTAAGGAACCGGTACTTTTTGATATGACAGATCCGAAATTCATTGAGACATATTTTGAGGAACTGCATCATCCGATGGAAGAAGAGGGAGTAGACTTCTGGTGGCTTGACTGGCAGCAGGGAACTGTAACCAAGGTTCCGGGACTGGATCCGCTCTGGATGCTGAACCACTATCACTATCTGGACAGCAAGTGGAAAGGAAAACGTGCGCTGACTTTCTCAAGATATGCAGGTCCAGGAAGCCACAGATACCCGGTTGGTTTTTCAGGTGATACGTTCATTACCTGGGAGAGTCTGAAATTCCAGCCATATTTCACAGCAAATGCCAGCAACATCGGTTTTGGATGGTGGAGTCATGATATCGGTGGACATATGTTTGGATACAGAGACGACGAGCTCACTGCAAGGTGGGTACAGCTTGGAGTCTTTTCACCAATGAATCGTCTGCACAGCACAGATAACCCGTTTAATGGAAAAGAACCGTGGAAATACAACCAGATTGTAGAAACAGTAATGAAGAATTTCCTGAAACTGCGTCATAAGCTAGTTCCGTATCTTTACACCATGAACCGTCGTGCAAGCAGAGCGGGACTGCCGCTGGTACAGCCGATGTATTATCTGGAGCCGGAGCGTGAGGAAACCTATGAAGTACCGAACAACTATTATTTCGGCACAGAGATGATGGTATCTCCAATCACAGATAAGCTGGATCCGGTAACAGGACTTGCAGGCGCAAAGACATGGATTCCGCAGGGAATCTGGTATGATTTCTTTAACGGAAGAGCATATAAGGGCGGCAGAAAAGTGGATCTCTGGAGAGATATTTATGAGATGCCGGTACTTGTGCGTGAAGGCAGCATCATTCCACTGAAGGACATGGAAGGATATGATAATTCCATTGAGAATCCTGAGAAACTGGAAGTACTTGTATATCCTGGAGAATCAGGAGAATTTGTACTCTGGGAAGATGGTGGGGACACACCGGAAGACCTGGATGAGAATTGGGTATCCACCAGAATGACGAAGACTGCAGATGAGAATGGAACAGTATTTATTGTAGAAGCTGCACAGGGAAATACAGCAGTGATCCCGCAGAAACGTTCCTGGAAGATCCGCTTCTGCAACATTCAGGACAAACCGCAGGAGGTTACTGTAAACGGACAGGTATATAAGGATGCAGAGTTCGCAGAGGATAAGAAGCTTCATGGAACAATAGTGATCCTCAAGGATGTGCCGGCAGATGCACAGGTGAAGGTTACTTTTGCGGCAGATGCAGCTGTTTATCAGAGAGATTATGCAGAAGAGGTCTATGAGATTCTGGAAAAAGCACAGATTACCTATGCACAGAAGACAGAGGTTTATAAAGTAGTGAAAGAGCTGGGCACAGAGGCAGTGCCAGTTCTGGTATCCATGAATTTGAATCCGTCATTGCTTGGGGTACTGATGGAGATTCTTACAATGGGAATTTAACCGAATCAAGCTAGTGTGCCAACAAGTTGATTTCTCGAACAATCTTGCGTCTAAATTTCTTATTTCCGCGTTGTCGTCGGTCGCCGTAGCCACCGCTACGCCTCTTTCCTCCGCCTTGAAATAAGAAAATTTATCCTGCAAGATTGTTTCAAGAATCAACTTGTCGGCACACTAGTTCTCTGCGGTAACACAAAAATCCCGCTCACAGTTGTGTCTTACTGTGAGCGGGATTTCACATTTTAAAAGAAGGAGTGCCGGATCTTGCGATCCGGCAAGTATGAAAAAGAAAAAGTTTTATTATAAATAAAGCGTTTGCTTTATTTGCTTATTAATATACAGGGAAAATGTGTGCAAAATGTGATGGACTGTTGAAGAAATTGTGATTAAATTCTAAAAAACTTATAAAAAAGAAAAAAAAGACCTGCAAAGGTCTGTAAAAAGAAGGAGGGCCGGACCTTGCGGCCCGGCATAAGTATGAAAAAGAAAAAAGTTAAAAATCTATGTGAAAAAGCATTTGCAACCTGTTTGTAAAGCATTTGCTTTATTTGCTTATTAATATACAGGGAATTTGTGAGTAAAATGTGATGGACTGTTGAAAAAAACGTGATTAAATTCTAAAAAACTTATAAACTGGCAGGAAGAAAACACAAGGTGGAAAACTGAAAATAAGCATTGTAAAAATCCGAACTGTAATTTATAATAAAATTCAATGGTAACGGTTCAATATCTTTACAGTTACAAATAATGAGAAACAAGGAGGAAAACATGAAAAGAGAAACAGTCGTCGTACTGGATTTCGGCGGTCAGTACAATCAGCTGGTTGCCAGACGTGTGAGAGAATGTAACGTATACTGCGAAATCTATTCATACAAGACCGATCTTGAGAAAATCAAGGCAATGAATCCTAAGGGAATCATCCTTACCGGTGGTCCGAACAGCTGCTATGAGGCAGATTCACCTACATGCAATAAAGAATTATTTGAGCTTGGTATTCCTGTTCTGGGACTTTGCTATGGCGCACAGCTTATGATGCATGTTCTGGGCGGAAAAGTTGAGAAAGCAGATGTGAGCGAATATGGAAAAACAGAGGTTCTGGTAGATAAGACAGATTCCAAAATCTTCAAAGACGTATCTGACAAAACAATCTGCTGGATGAGCCACACAGATTATATTTCTCAGGTTGCACCAGGATTTGAGATTGCTGCTCATACAGCAGACTGTCCGGTAGCAACTGCACAGAATGAGGAGAAGAAGCTGTATGCGATCCAGTTCCATCCGGAAGTGCTTCATACAGTAGATGGAAAGAAGATGCTTTCCAACTTCGTACTTGGTGTATGCGGATGTGCCGGAGACTGGAAAATGGATGCCTTTGTTGAGCACACTATCAGAGAAATCCGCGAGAAGGTCGGGGATGGAAAAGTTCTCCTTGCCCTGTCAGGTGGTGTTGACTCTTCCGTTGCAGCAGGACTTCTTTCCAGAGCAATCGGCAAGCAGCTTACCTGTGTATTTGTAGATCATGGTCTTCTTCGTAAAGATGAGGGAGATGAGGTTGAGGGTGTATTCGGACCAAACGGTCAGTTTGACCTGAACTTTATCCGCGTCAATGCACAGCAGAGATATTATGACAAGCTGGCAGGTGTTACAGAGCCTGAAGCAAAACGTAAGATCATCGGTGAAGAATTTATCCGTATTTTTGAAGAAGAGGCCAAGAAGATTGGTGCGGTAGATTTCCTGGCACAGGGAACTATTTATCCGGACGTTGTAGAGAGTGGTCTGGGCGGAGAGTCCGCAGTGATCAAATCTCACCACAATGTAGGCGGACTTCCGGATTTCGTTGATTTCAAGGAAATCATCGAACCGCTCCGCGACCTTTTCAAGGATGAGGTTCGTAAAGCAGGTCTGGAGCTTGGAATTCCGGAGAGACTGGTATTCCGTCAGCCATTCCCGGGACCGGGACTTGGAATCCGTATTATCGGTGAAGTTACCGCAGAGAAGGTTCGTATTGTACAGGATGCAGATTTCATTTATCGTGAAGAGGTAGACAATGCTGCAGCTGAGTATAAGAAAGAACATGGTGAAGATCCTTCATGGATGCCGAACCAGTACTTCGCAGCACTGACTAATATGCGAAGTGTAGGCGTTATGGGTGACTTCAGAACTTATGATTACGCTGTAGCGCTCCGCGCAGTGAAGACTATCGACTTCATGACAGCCGAATCTGCTGAGATTCCGTATACAGTACTGAATAGGGTTATGAACCGCATTATTAACGAAGTTAAAGGCGTTAACCGCGTATTCTATGACCTGACCAGCAAGCCGCCAGGTACGATTGAGTTTGAGTAATCCACATATTTTTTGGCACTCCTCTTTGGCACTTTTTTGATAATCCCCTTTGTAAGAATCAGAAAATCCGAGCCATACGGAGCACCCGAGAAAACATCAAAAAAAGACATAAAAACATAGAGAAAAAATTAGAAGCCTTGCATCAGAGACCATCCTGATGCAGGGCTTTTTCAGTCCTGAAAGAAGAGAAAAAAAGAAACCTTAAAGAAATCCACACCCGGAGAAAATGCAGTAAATAAGCTGTTTCCAGCCGTTCTGAGAGAAAAGTTACAAAAGAATCTTATCAAAAGTATGCCTGAAAAGAACCTGGTGTTGTATGCATCGCCGGGAGAAAAAGGCAGAAAGAAAAAAGTAAAAATAGTGCAGTATCCCGGAAGGGCCGGAAAAGGAAGTTTTTAAAAGTGAGTTTGCTAAAAAAATGCAAAGTGGGTGTGCGAAGGGACATGGAGAAAAAGGAAAAAGCCGTTTTTGGGATTCTGGTTCTGGGAAAAGATTGGCGTAAAATCAACGTTTTTCAGGTTTTTGGGGATTCCGGAATGCGGTTTTGGGAAAAGAAACGATGTGATAATCCTGTTTTTGGGAGGATAATGTCAGATTTGGGAACAATTCTGGGAAAGGAAGAAAGTTAGGATGATTAAAAAAGGTTTCAAGGGACGATGCCAGAAGAGGCAGATGAAAAAGTGTAAGGAGGTGGTGAGGACGTATGGGGCAATCCAGCTGGCATATGCAGAAAGACTGGAACAGGAAGACAGCATAATTGAATTTCAATGCAATGTGATGCTGTCCGGTCTGGAAGCCGGGGAATACAGTTCGGATTTTGTCTGTGAGAAACAGAATGGTGATTTGATGGTCAGGGAGTGTGTGGAACGGAGATTCTTAAAGAAGCCAATGACTGTGAAGTTACTGGATGCATCAAGGGAATACTGGACAAGAAGGGGTATCACAGACTGGGGGATTGTGACAGATGAAGAAAGATAGGGATTGCAGGATAATCAGACTTGGGGACAGGATTTTAAGGATACTGGATGCAGAAGCGGAGAAGGTGTTGGTCATAGACTGTGTAAAGATGGGGATGCCAAAGTGGATAAGTCTGTCAGAGATAGAGGACGGTGTGGAAATCCCGGGGGAAGAGTTCATGGGGGAGATGGAGCGGGATATCCCGGAAGGGATGTCTGCATCTGCCAGACAGACCATGCATGAGAGATTCACTGTCATTTCAGGCATCCTGCCCTGTGTGGGGGATAAAAAGCAGAGGAGTTTACGGATTGCAGATGCCGCAGAAAAGTATAAGGTCAGCCAGAACACGGTGAAGAATTACCTGGGGCTGTATCTGGCATATCAGGATATCTCGGTGCTGGCACCAAGGGAGAAGCAGGAACAGAGGGAACTGACGCAGGATGAAAAGAACATGCGCTGGGCGTTGAACAAGTTCTACTATACCAGGGAAAAGCAGAGCCTTTCCACTGTCTATACCCTGATGCTGAAAGAGAGGTACTGTGACCGGAACGGAAAACTGAAAGACCGTTACCCGTCCATCCACCAGTTACGGTATTTTTATAAAAAGACGAAGAAACTGCAGACATACTATATCTCCAGAAACGGGTTAAAGGATTACCAGAGGAACCACCGCCCCCTGCTGGGGGACGGAGTGCAGGAGTTCTGTTCGGTAGGTGCAGGGATGCTGGATGGAACCGTCTGCGATATCTACCTGGTAGATGATGCCGGACATCTGGTGGGGAGGCCGATTCTCCTGGCATGTGTGGATGCATATACCTCCTTCTGTTATGGATACAGCCTGCTGTGGGAGGGCGGCGTGTATTCCCTGAGGAACCTGATGTTAAATGTGGCTGCGGATAAAAAGGAGTGGTGCAGGAGATTCGGCATCCTGATAGAAAGGGAGCAGTGGGACTGTGACTGTCTGCCGGGGCTGATGCTGACAGATATGGGAACGGAATATACCTCTGAGAACTTCGGGCAGATTACAGAGCTTGGTGTGACCATACAGAACCTCCCGGCATACAGACCGGAATTAAAAGGACAGGTGGAGAAATTCTTTGACCTGATACAGTCAGAGTATAAGAAGCACCTGAAGGGCAGGGGTGTGATAGAGCCGGATTACAGGGAGAGGGGAGCGCATGATTACAGAAAAGATGCCTGCCTGACCATGCGTGATTTTGAAACTGTCATCCTCAGATGTATCCTGTATTATAATTCCCAGAGGATTCTGGAAAATTTCCCTTATACGGAAGAAATGCTGCAGGAGGGAGTCAAGCCGTTTGCGTCTTCTGTCTTTGGATGGGGAAAGCACAAAGAAGGGGCCAACCTGATTCCTGTTTCCAGGGAAGAACTGATACAGACCCTTTTGCCGAGGACAACGGGAAGATTTATGCGGTCAGGGTTAAAGGTAAAAGGAATGCGTTACCATGCAGGCGGATATACAGAGAGATATTTAAAGGGCGGCGAGGCTGTGGTCGCATACAATCCGGAGGATGTGAGCCATGTATGGCTGCTTGAAGATGGGGCTTATCAGAGGTTTGACCTGATAGAGAGCCGGTTTTGTGGGAAGAACATCGCAGAAGTGGAGAAGTTAAAGGCAGACTGTAATGAAATGATAAAGGATGCCTCTGCCGGGAACCTGCAGGCAAAGATTGATTTGGCAATGCATATACAGAACATTGCCGGGAATGCGGTACATACCGGAGACACAAAGATAAAGAACATACGGAAGACCAGGCAGAGGGAACAGAGGAAGAGACACGTGGACTTTATGAAAGAAGGTGCAGGAAATGAGAGATAAGATTGTGGATGTCATGCCGGAGATGAAGACGGGGAAAGAACTGCTGGACTGTTTGAGGGAAACACCGGAATATCCTGCCTGCATATGGGAAAAAAGCAGCATGGAGCGGTTGGTGGCATTGTCAGACATCTATAACGTTTATATCCCCTCCCGGATGTCTGTAGAGATATACCATAAACTGTATATGGGGCTTTTTCGGTCTATGCAGAAGAAAGAATCCATGCAGGCAGTATACCAGAAGTATGAGAACCAGCGGGGGATACAGGGCGGCCGGTGCAGGGGGATTTTAGGCGGCTCGGACTCCTTCACCATCCTCGGAGCCTCCGGTATCGGAAAGAGTTCTGCCGTATTCCGGGCGATTGACCTGATAATGACAAAGAAAGTGATAGAGACAGAAGAGCCATACTGCCGGATTGCCCCCTGCATCATTGTCCAGTGTCCGTTTGATTCCTCTGTAAAAGGGCTTCTGCTGGAAATCCTGCGTAAGGTGGATGAGGTGCTTGGCAGCAAGTACTATGTGAATGCACTGAAAGCGAGGGCGTCTGTGGATATGCTGATTGGAAGTGTGAGCCAGGTTTCCCTTAACCATATCGGGCTGCTTGTGGTGGATGAGATACAGAATGTAGTGAACAGCAGGAACGGGAAATCCCTGGTAGGGATGCTGACGCAGCTGATAAACAATTCCGGTATCGCTATCTGTATGGTAGGGACACCGGAGAGCATCCCTTTTTTTGAACAGGCAATGCAGCTGGCAAGACGGTCTCTGGGATTACAGTATGAAGCCATGCAGTTTGGGGATGAGTTCTGTGAGGTATGCAGGGAACTGTTCCTCTATCAGTATACGAAGACCAGGATGGAGTTATCGGCCGGGGTGACAGAATGGCTCTTTGAACATTGTGGCGGAAATATCTCAGTCCTTGTATCCCTGATTCATGACGCGCAGGAAATCGCGATTCTGGAAGGGGATGATGTACTGGATATGGCTATGCTGGAAGCGGCGTATCAGAAACGTATGAGTATGTTGCATGATTACCTGGAACCCTCCATAAAGCGGAAAAAGCAGAGTTCTGACAGTAGGAAGAGGGCGTCCGTATCTGTGGAGGAGCCGGAAGGGACAGGGACGAACATACAGGAAACCCTTGCCGGGATGGTCAGCAGGGCGAAGAAGGAAAACCTGGATGTCGTAGAGGTATTTAAACAGCACTTTAAGGTAGAGGAGGTAGCGGTATGATTGCTTTTTTTCCGGAACTGTATGAGGATGAACTGGCATACAGCTGGTTCTCCCGTTATTACACAAAATCAGGGTATCTGTCACTGAGATATGCGCTGGATGATTTGTATGTTAAAAGATATGTAAACCCTGACACAGAGTTTGTGAATGAACTGAGACCGGAGGTGAAGGAACTTGTGATAAAACACTGCGGTATGGAAAATCTCATTCTGGGGCATACCATGTTTTCCTCTTATGGGAGATTTCTGCCGGATGCGAAGAAGCAGGAGGCTTACCGGGCACTGCTGGACATGAACGGGAACTTCAATAACCTGCTCGCCATCCCAAAGAACCGGAGAGGGACAGGCAGGACATTGAGGTACTGTCCGCTATGCGTAAAGGAAGACAGGAATGCATATGGGGAAACATATTGGCACAGAATCCATCAGATTCAGGGAATGCAGATATGCGGGCGGCATGGCTGTTATCTTGCAGAGAGTGATGTTTCTATGGAGAGAAAAGCGGCGCCGGGATTATGGAATGCAGAATCTGTCATACTGGAGGAACTGGAAGTGCGGATGTGTGAAGAGGAGAAGGAAGTCGCCCTTGCAGGGTATGCATGCCGGATTTTTGAGGGGAGGATGCCGTTTAAGAGCCGGGTATCCGTGGCAGAGTTTTTGAAATACCGTTTGAAATGTCCTTACGGTTCGGCATCAGGAGTCAGTCTCTGTCTGGAAAGGCTTTATCAGGATTACAGGGAGTTTTATGGAAATAAAAACGTGATGACTGAGACGAAGATGCAGAAGATTCTGCTGGGGAAAAGATGGAACTTTTACGATATCTGCCAGCTGTCCATGTTCGCAGGTATCCCGGTGGAAGAACTGGCGGCAATCCCGGATAGTATCGCAGATGAGATAAAAGAGCCTGTATTTATGCAGGTGTCAGAGGAATTAGGGCTTGATTATGAACTGGTACGCAGTGTGGGGGAAGCTGTATTGAGGCGGTATGAGGCCAGGGAACGGGTGCAGCGTAGGAAAAGGACGTTTGCATGGGAGAAGATGGATGAGGAACTGCTTCCAAAGGTCAGGGAGACCATAGCCTTGTTACAGGGGGATGGGATGACACGCCCGCAGAGGGTCACGGTATCTGCAGTCACGAAGAAGATGCACCTGCCGGATAAGAGATTTGAGAAACTGCCGCGGTGCAGGGAGGAGATTAAGGAGCATACAGAACCGCAGAAGGAATACTGGGCGAGGGAGGCAGTATGGGCGTATCGGAAACTTGTGAGAGAAGGGCGGCCTGTGAACTGGACGCAGATACGGAGGCTGACCAATATGAAAAACGTGGATTTTCAGGGATGCAAGCCGTATCTGAGAAAACATGCAGGGGAGGATGCAGACCGGCTGGAGAGCCTGCTGTGATGAAAACGCGGGACTGCAGGAAAGGATATGGCTGCCAGGTGGATTTGCGGGCAGATTACAGGAAATTTACAGGCTGATGTAAGAACCCGGAAGCCCGCGAAGCCGCATAAACAGGGCGTTTGCGGGCTCCGAATGGGATTCTTACAAACTTTTGCAACAGTGACCGCAGTTATGAAAGGAGATAGGATATTTTTTTTATTAAAAACTTTTTCTATAAGTCAGTGTATGTTGGAAAATCCTGTAAGTTTGTAAGAGATAGTAAGATATAGATATTTATTATATATAATATATAATTATATTTGAATAAAAGGATTATAAATTAGATATATTGCATAATAAAAAGAGGGGTTTGGATGCCGTGGGGATTATAGTGGAAATGTAAGTTTTGTGTAAGCCGTGCGATATCTGAGTACTGGCAGGCGGGAGGTATTGGTGGAGGAGGTAGTTATTGCAGCCGGTCAGGTATGAGTGCCCGTATAGAAAGCGGTCAGGGGTGTATGGGCGAAAATATCAGTTATTGCAGCCGGTCAGGTATAGAGTGCCCGTATAAAAATCAGTCGGGATGTGCTGGCAGAGAACCACCTGCCGGCTCTGCCGATATCCCCGGCCGGCAGCTAATCTTTTTATACAGAGCCTGACAACCTGCCGGCAGGGATTAACCCAAAACGGGCAGTCCCAAGGACTGTCCCGCCAGTATCCTTCTGATAGAACATCATCCACAGGTTTCTATTCATCGCTTCCGTCCCTGCCCGTCAGTCTCTTCTGCGGCCTGCACCATTTCTTTCACCACATATGCCGCCCTGCCGGCCAGATATGCACCGTGCCGCAGGCTGTAACCGGTATTTTGTACTGCACGTTCAAAGAGATACATCCGGAAGCTGCCCTTCTGTTTCCGGATGCGCTCCGCAGCCTTCTTCTCATAATGCTCTGACCATTTTCCACGCCAGGGTTCAAATCCCTTCAAATCCTCGGCATCCAACTTTTCTTCCAGTTCCCCGTACCGCCGTTCCAGTTCTTCGGTCTGTTCCCTGCAGCTGGTTATCTCCTGTTCCAGGGTCTCCGCCTCCAGTTCCATTTGAGAGAGTATCTGAGCCTCCTGGAGGTAGTCAGAGAGAGAATCAAACCCTTCCTCTGCCAGCACCTTGTCAAGTCTTTCCCTCCGAAACCGGACGGCCTCCTGCTCTGCCTGTATTGCTTCTCCCAGGCTGTCTTTTCGTGCCGGGAAATCAGCAGCCTCTTTCTTTAACTGTGCAATCTTTTCTTTGGATGCCCTGTCACGCTCCAGGGCATTTTCCCTGATTGTCCTTACCCGGCTGATTCTCTCATCCAGCCGCTTTCTTTCGGTCTCCACGGCGGCCTGCCGTTCCAGCAGGCTTTCCAGGTCATACCGGACAGAGAGGATATCGCCCCGGATTTTTCCAAGCTGCTCTGCCAGCCGGTCAAAGAGCCGTTCCTTTTTCTTTTCAATCTCTTTTTCCACCTCGTCCAGGGATTTTTGGATGTCTTCATTCTTTCTGTTCAGCGCCTGAATCTCCTCATTTGCCTTGTACCGGTCAGAATCCGTCTGTCTGGATGCATAGGAGCCTAAGTGGATGCCGGGGATGGTATCCAGCCCCTGGGCTTTATAGGAGCGGCAGTCCACCCGTTCGGGTCTGCCTGCCCGTTCCAGAGCCAGGTTTACATGTTCCTCCCAGGATTTGCGGTATGCCAGGATGGCCTCCCGGGAGTTCCAGTATCGGGCTTTCTCATTCTGCCTGCCGGGAGTGCAGCGTGGATATTTGGATACCCGGATAAGGTTTCCCTCAAAGGCCTCAGAAGGGGTTAGCCAGACTTTCTTTTTGCCTTTGTAATACTGGTACTGTTTCTGCCAGCCCTCTTCCTTGGCGGCCTTAAATTCTTCGGCTGTGAAAGCCTTTGTTTGGTTTCCTTTCTTACAGAGATATTCCTTCTCCGTTTTCGGCATCCACCGGCCGTTTTCATCCAGAGGCCGGAGGGTCAGGAGGATGTGTGCATGGGGATTGCGGAAAACCATAGCTTTCCGGTCAGTGACCCGGTTCCCGTCTGCATCTACGGGGATGCCGGAGGAATCCCTGACCGGCGGGTTGTGGATATTGATATCAGCAATCATGCCGTCTGAGACAAAGGAATCCCGGACAAATTCCTGTACCAGGCGGATGTTCTCCTGCAGGGATAATTCCTGGGGCAGTGCCACCTCAATCTCCCGTGCCAGCCTGCAGTCCCGGCTCTTTTCGGCGTCCTCCACCGCATTCCACAGGACAGCCCGGTCGCTCCATTCCCCGGGTGCATTTGCCGGGAGGATGATTTCGCTGTATTCCACCCAGCCCTTCTGGGTGTAGTCATCGGTCAGGCCGGTGTAATTGTTCTCTATCCGGGAAGCAGAACGGTAAGCGGCTGCAGAGACAACACTGCGGCCTTCCCCTCTGCTGATGACCTGGATATGACATTGAAATATTGCCATTTTATTTCACCTCTAAATACTTTTTCTTTTAATATGCCAATCCCCGGCATCCGTGAAAACCGTTTTTTATGGCGTGGAAGATTCTGCATATTAATTGTGACAGGAAAAATTCTGTCAAATAATCTACAAGGAGTTGAAGAACATGAATGGAGAATTAGTTTCAGGAGGCAGGGAGAACCTGCGCGTCCTGATTGATTATAAGGGCTCCGGATTTCCGGGAGGGCAGATGCAGGATGATTTGCTTTTGTTCTCCCTGAGACCGGATGCGAGCCCGAACCCGCTGGCTCTGGCGGTAGTGAATTTCCCTCCCATCAGGGGGAGAAGGAGCCTGTATATCCACAGACTGTCAGGAGAGGCACCGGAGGACAGGGACGTCCTGCTGGATGCCATAGAGGCATTTGCCCGCAGACAGGGATATCCGGTTCTGTATCTCAATGTGATGGAGCAGGAGATGGCCTATCTGTACAGCCGCGGGTTTACGGTATCCCCGGACTGCCCGATTGCGGCAAGGGAAGTGAGGGCATGAACGGAAAGTTCTGGAAATGGATAAACCGCATCTTCGCAACGGGCATCTGGCTGCAGCCCTTTGTGATGGCGGGGCTCATCTTGTTCTTCCGGGCGGTCTTTGGACAGAGGCCGTCCATCCTGTCCCTGTTCTTTCTGTCCTGGCTGCCGTCTGTCTATGTGTGGTCAGAGAACCAGAGACAGAGAGCAGCGGGCAAGACGGAGTTTGGCATAGAGGATACCTTCCACGACAGGCCGACTCAGTATGAAAGCCCTTTGAAAATGCAGGCTATGTATCCGAAAATTGACGAGAGATTCCTGTTTGATGCACCGGAGGGAGTGGTGCTTGGAAAAACAGAGATTGGAACTATCTCCAGGCAGACAAAATATCTGTGCAAGCCGATGGAAGGAGTAAGATATACTGACGGACACGCCCTCGTGATAGGGGGGAGCGGGTCAGGAAAGAGCTCGGCCATCCTTATCCCGACTCTGTTATCCGTGTCACATATAGGGCTGTTCTGTATTGATATAAAGGGAGAATTATGGAGCAAGACCAGGCGCCTTGATGATGACCGTGTGGTGATTGTGGATTTCCAGGACAGGAACCTTTTCGGCTGGGATGCACTGGCAGCCCTGAACAGGAAGGCTTCCCCCTCTGACCAGGACATCCGGGAGCAGATGGAGGAGATAGCAGACAGCCTGATACCCATTTCTGCAAAAGACGGCCAGGAGTTCTGGAAACAATCGGCCAGGTCTTTGCTGATTGGAGAACTGGTTGGACTGTATAAACAGAAACATATCCATGACCTGGCGGCACTGGTCAACGGGATACTGTCCATGGACAGCCGGGAACTGGTGCAGGAACTGATGGGAGGTGCGGCACCGGGGGCTGTGGAGGTGAAATACCTTTCCTCCTTTGAAAAACTGGCAGATGAGACTTTCTCGGGGGTCTGCCAGCAGCAAGAGGAGGCGCTGAAATGTTTTATTGACGATGATGTGCAGTATGCATTTGCAGCCAATCCCCGCAGGGCATGCCCGGAGATGATAGAGGAGGGGAAGGAAGTCTTTTTATCCGTCCGGGAAGAGAAACTGGAGGCGTATTACGGGGTGGTGAACTTAATCATCAGCCAGGTTTTCGGATGCCTGATTAAGCGTCCGGAGGGGAGCCCGGGGGTGATAGTGGCTATTGACGAGTTAGGGAGGCTCTGCAGCCGGGGAAAAATCCCCCACCTGCATAATGAAATCCTCCTGACCGGAAGGAGCAGGAATATCACCTTAATCCTCATCACACAGTCATTTGAGGCGCTGCAAAACAGCTATTCGAAAGAGGACGTGCAGAGCATGATATCTAACTGTTCTTATCTGGCTGTCCTGGATGTCAGGAGCCAGGAGACGGCAAAGACTATCTGCAGCATGGCAGGGAAGTATAAGGAGCGTGAGACCACCTGGTCAGGGAGCGGGAAACACAGGAGCAGGAGCACCTGTTACCGTGACCATCCCATCCTGGAACCTTCAGATTTGTCCAGGCTGGTACAGATGGATGAGGTCATCCTGATAACGGCAGAATATTCCTATTGCCGGGTAAAGAAATGCTCGTATTTCAAGGAGCCGGTGCTGAACGCCAAATCCATGCAGGCACAGAGATATAACCGGGAAGCTGCCGGGCTGGAAGGAAAGGTGCTGCCGGAGGTGAAAGTAACACTGCCGGAGGAGGAAGATTTTCCGGAAAGAACTGAGAGATATATAAAAAACAAGATAAAAGCATATTATACCTGGTGCACCCGCAGGCTGGCAGAGAGCCTGGAAGAGGCGGCCAGGAGGCTGAGAGGTAGATAGAGATGGAAAGAGAAGAGATGAAAAGGATACAGAAAGAGATGGAAAAACGGCTGGGGGATGACTGGGATATCCAGCCGGTCACAGTCAATAAAGTGGGCGGGCAACGGGAAGGCCTGTCCTGCCGGTATCAGGAGGAGAACATGGCTGTGACGGTATACCCGGAGAGCTGCAGGGTGACACTGGGGGAAAAGGCCGGCGCAGAGGAGATTGGGGAATACCTTGCGGGCATCGTGGAGGAGAACCACAGGCCTCCCATAGAGGTCAGCAGGACGGCAGAGGATTTCCGGAACGGGCTCTATATCCAGATGGTAAATGCGGATGTGAACAGGGAACTGTTAAAGGATGCCGTGTATTATCAGAAGGAGGATATGGCGGCCATAGCCAGATGCAGGGCAGGACAGGAGGGAGGGGATGTCTATTCCTTCCTTGTGACAAAAGAGAACCTGTCAGAATTTCAGATGACAGAGGGGGAAGTCCTGGAGCGGGCATATAGAAATACCGCCCGACAGGAATTTTCCCTGATGAGCATGGAAGACATCATGAGGGAGATGTTTTCTGCGATGGCATCTGCACCGGAAGATGTGGAAGCATTGGAGAGGATGATAAAAGAAAATCCTTCCCCGCTGTATATCCTTACGAACGAGGAACGGTTAAACGGAGCCAATGCCCTGGTCTGCCCGCAGGTGCTGCAGGATGCTTATGAGACACTGGGAGAGCCGTATTATGTGCTCCCCAGTTCTACCCATGAGGTGCTGCTGGTGAAGGAGAGCGAAGGGTTCAGCCCGGAGGAACTGCGGAACATGGTGTCAGAGGTCAATATCTCAACGGTAAGCCCGGAGGATTTGCTGTCCTTTAAAATATTCCGGTATGACGGCAGGACACTCTCCGCAGTAAAGGAAGAGACCCAGACCATGACAGAGGCTGCAAGGAAAGCAAAAGAACATGGATTTAAGCTGATATAGGAGGGACAGAGATGGAGAATGTGGAGATGCTGCAGAGGAGCTTTGAAAACTATCTGCGTGTGAAGCCGGGAAAGATTACAGTAGATATCACCCTGGCAGATGGAAAGAAGATAGAGGAAATCAGAAGAATCTGAGAGTTAAAAAAGGAGAGTTAGCGCTCTCCTTTTTTTCTGCAAAGACGCAGGCTTACGGTGTCGGTTTCCCGGAAAACGGCAGATGTTTTTTCAGATAATCCAGTATCTCATCCTCACTCTGCCTGTCTGCACCCGGTATCATCCCCTCTACCATCTTTCCCAGGTTCACATACCGCCGGGTCTGTTTCTTTTTGTCTAAGGCTTTCTGACGGTTCTCCTCTAACTGCCGGCGGTGCAGGGCTTGTTTTTCCCTTAACTGCCTTAATTCCTCGGCAGTCTGTTCTATCTCTGTCATCTACATGCACCTCCCCTGTACGGCCTTCACGGTCTGTTCGAGGGGCTGCTTTGCTGCCCTGGCCTTTTCCAGGACAGCAGATGCCTGGTCAATCATGCTGTTTGAGGCCTCCCGGATAGTCTCCAGGCTGGCTTTCAATTCCTTTGTTTCCCTGCCGGAACTCCAGCCTGCGATATAGCCAAACGAGTAGTCCGAGGTGTCCAGCCCGAAGTACTTGCACACCACATATGCAACAGATTCGGCCTGCACCTCACGGGTGGAAACATCCCCGGGTGCATCCGGGATATCCGTGCTGTGGAGCATGGCATGCCCCATCTCATGGATGAGGGTCTTCAGGGACTGTTTCTCAGAGAGGGTACTGTCTACAACGATTTCCTTTGTATCCCTCCGGTAAAATCCGTGGGCTTCCCCCTTTATCGGCTGGAACGTGACGGGGACAGGGCAGATTTTCAGGAGTGCATCCTTCAGCTCTTTCTGGCTGCTGTCCAAATCCCCGGTCAGTTCATTGGCTATCTCCGGCAGTGCTTCCCCGTCTGTCTGGGAGATATCGAAAACATATCCCACCTTGAAGTAAGGGATTATCCTCTCTACAGCTTCTTTCTTGTGGCTGCCGTCCGGTAAGAGACAGGGCTTTCCGGTCGCAGGGTCTTTGGCATCCCTGAGAACGGTGGATTTATACGGTGCGGGGCAGAAAATCTTAATGCCGGATTCGCCCTTCCTTACCTGCCTGTTAAGCCGGTTCCATGTAGTGTAAGAGGCACAGCAGGTTGCCCCGGGTCTCTGACGCGCGATGAGGAGCTGGTTATTAAGGGAGTATGTATGGAATTTTGACATGCTGGAAAGGAATGCCATATATTTTTCCCCGTTCATAAATTCGTGGATGGATTTTTCCAGGTCTTCCGACAATGCCTGCACCTTTTCCTGTCTGCTGGGTTTCTTTGTATCAGTTGTATTGTTCTTCATAAAATTGATTCCTCCTTGGATGTTTTCTTTTAATATGCTGTATTTTTGGAGGGATGAAATTTTTTTGCGGAAAAATATGCTGATTTTGAAAATGGTGAAGTGTTCTTTGATAACCTTGACCAAGGTACTTATCAGATTACAGAGATAAAGACCCTTGATGGCAATTCATTATTGAAGGAACCTATCATTGTAACAGTGCCTATGACAATGACAGAAGCTGAAGCTAATGAATACGGCAATGTCAACTACGAAACTGCAAAAGAAGATAAGAATTATTCTGGTAAATGGTATTTCTATGAGTGTTTGTATGAAATTACCAATAACGCTACATTTAAGATGCCGATGACTGGTGATGACGGCAAATGGAAATATGGATTCATCGGATTTGGAATTGTTATGGCCGTAAGTGCTGGATTTGTAATTTGTAATACAAAAAACAAAAAAGCAAAGAAGCGAAAACATAGAAAGTAAATTACTTGCAATAAATAATAATTAAATTTTTTGTTTTAACTAAAAAAAGAGGCTTGAAGATTGTAAAATCTCAAAGCCTCTTTTACTATAACATGAATTTTATAAAATACATGTTAATTAATGATATAATTTTTTGCAATGGATGCTAATTTTTAGACCATATCGCTGAAATTTCTTCATCGCAAGTAAGCCGTAAATTTGTCATTGTCCTTCCATAACGAGACCATCCAACAAATGTATACCCTTCTCTTACAGGTGTAGGAATATCCCTGCTAAATTTAATTTTCGTCCCATGATAAAAATACATATCATATACACTAACATTATTCAACGTAGGAAAATATCCACCATTTGCATCAATTGTCAACTTTTCCTTTTCACCATAAGCAGTAAAAACTTGTACACAATAATATGTAGAACCTGATTTATATACTCCTACTCCAAGATGAGTTGAGTATGTATTTAACAGTGCAACACGATGACCTGGGCTGTTCATCCATCCATCAATTGTACTTTGTGGAGATGTAAAACCTGCAGCTATATTTTCTCCTCCATTATCATCAGGGATACCATATTCACTTAAAATAGAAGTGCTGTCTGTTCCGTCCGGTCTCGTATGTGAAAATTTGACAGAAATTTCTTTTGCCCTCTGCATAGCAGCTCTATTTAAATCATCATTTGTCTGTACTAACGGCTTTCCGTACTTTGTTCTTTCAACATTTGTCAATCTAAAAATCTCAGCTGCGAACTGTTCTTCCGTGAATGTTGGAGCAGGTGTGATATCAGGTTTATCATCATCATCGCCTGATGGTACGTAAACTTTAACACCATTTGTGTCGTATTTACCGGCTTTTCCTGATTTGGCATATGCCTTTACGGTATAGGTGTTATCCTGTCCTTCAAAAGGATATTTGTCTGTACAGTTTAATCCTGAAACGGTGTCAAGAGATAACCATTTTGTGTTATCCTTATTTCTTACATATACTTCATATTGGTCAGCACCGCCAGCCTTAAACCATGAAATTGTAACAGAACCATTAGAATTTAATTTAGCTTCATTTAGCTTTACAGTTTGAGGAACTGTATTGGTTGTCAATCCCTTTTTGTTGTACGCTCCAGACTTCTTTGTTTTCTTATTATAGGCTTTAACTGTATATGTGTATTTATATCCTGTGTCTATTGGATATTTTTTGGAAGAAGTATGCGTATAACTGGATTTTGCACTATCCAGCGTCTTTATTTTAATCCACTTCTTGCTACCAGCCTCTTTGTAGTATACGATATAGTTTGTAGCCCCGGAAGTTTTTTTCCACTTGATATTAATCTTATTATAATCAGTGGCCTTTATGCTTGACAGCTTCACCGTTCCAGGTTTCTTGGCTGCCGCCTGTACTGGAATCTGCGCGATGCTAAAAGAGAGCAGGAGCGCTGCGAAGATTGAAAGTATCTGGTAAAAATATTTCTTGATATTTACTGTATCCATTCACACATCCTCCTTCTGAGTGTTTATGTATCTATTGTACTACGGGGATTTCTCGGAGACAATAGGGAAACAAAGACCTTGCAAAAGAAGATACAAACTATACGAAAAAATGGTATTTCTTTGATTGCAAGTATGAAATCAAAAACAATCAGGTATTCTTAATGCCGATGACCGGTTCTGATGGAACCTGGATGTATGGCTTTGTAGGATTTGTCGCAATTGCGTTTACCGGATGCTTATATTTACTTCTTGATGAAAAGAAGAAAAATAAGAGGAAACATAGACGGAAAAGAAAATAAATCTGAAAAAGCTGAAAGATAAAGGTAACAATAGAACAAAAAAAATAAAAAACAACGCATCTTACGATGCGTTGTTTTTTGTGTTTAAGATTCGGAAATTGGCGTCCAGGTCGCGATTATCTCTAATGTTCTTTTCTGAACTCTAAATCCAGTTATCATAGATTCATGATATGTCCAACAATTAAATTTATATCCTTCTCTCTCTGGAACTTCAATCGTCGAGATATCTATGTCTTTTCCAACTGGCTCTACGAGTGATATAAAGCCATTGTTATTGCTCTGAAATACCCCACCGTTTGCGTTAAAGCTAACTGTTCCTTTTAAATCCGGATTATATGAAAAATCCTGAACCCATAACCACTGCCCGGTAATTGGACTTTTACATACCCCGACGCCAATATGCGTTGCATCCGGGTCAAGGATTGCTGCTTTATGTCCAGGGCTGTTCATCCATGCTCTGACAACTGCTTCTGGTGTTTTCTGGCCTGCAGCAATATTTTCGCCGCATGAGCATGAAACTCCGTTTTCATATAATGCTGTACTACTGTCTGTTCCGTCTGGTCTTGTATGAGAGAACTTTCTCGTAATCTCTTCAGCTCTGACCATCGCGGCTCTCTGAAGTCCTGCGTGATACTGTAACGGTGAACGTCCTGCTTTAACTCTCTCGATGTTTGTCAATCTGATAACCTCGGAGGCCATCTCATCAACACTCATCTCCGGTTCTGGACTCGGTGTAGGAGTAGCTGTAGGAATCGGCGTTGCGGTTGGTGTAGGTGTTGCCGGTTTTTCTGTCGGTGTAGCAGTAGGAATCGGGGTTACCGGCTTCTCAGTAGGTTCCGGCGCCTTTGTAGGTTTTGGAGTAACCGGCTTCGGTGTAGCTGTCGGTGTAGGAGTCGCTGGCTTTTCGGTAGGCTTCGGAGTCTCTGTCGGGTCTGGAGCCTTTGTAGGTTTCGGAGACGGTGTAGCGGTAGGAGTTGGAATCGCCGGCTTTTCTGTTGGCTCTGGTTTCTCAGTAGGTTTTGCTGCATCAGCCGGAACCTTGACGGAAACTCCGTCCTTGTCGTAGCTTCCTTTCGTCTTCTTGCCGCTGTAATAACCGCGTACCATATAGGTATTGACTTCACCTTTTTTGTAAGCTGCATCTTCATATGATAATGAATTTTTCAGCGCCAGCATTTTCCACTTACCGTTATCTTTACGGTATACAAGATATTTGTCAGCACCTGCTGCCTTATCCCATGTCAGTGTTACAATGCCGTCTTTATATGCAGCTTTAATGTTTTTTACCATTGCCGGCTTGGTATAAGCCGTAAGGCCTTTCTTATTGTAAGACCCTGATTTTTTGGTCTTCTTATTATAAGCTTTTACTGTATAGGTGTACTTCTGACCCACAACGATTGGATACTTCTTGGAAGAAGTGTGAGTGTAGCTGCTTTTGGAATTGTCAAGCGTTTTGATTTTTGTCCACTTTTTCGTTCCTTCTTTCTTATAGTAAACGATGTAATGAGTGGCGCCTGATGTCTTTTTCCATTTGACATTGATTTTGTTGTAAGCCGGAGCTGAAATACTGTTAAGCGTGACCGTGCCCGGTGCAGATGCAGCCTGAATGGTTACCGGCATCAGCAGTATGACTGCCAGCAAAAACAGCAGGCAGGGAAAAAATCTTCTTTTTTTCATAAACAGAGTCCTCCTTTATGTTGTATATTGTACTACTAAGATTTCATGGAAACAAGAAGGAATACGGATTCAGGTTTCTGCCGGATAGTTGGAAATATATGGAAAGATAGATACCTCTGAATAAATTGGATGTGTTAGATGAGAAAAGCGTAGAGCAGGGATGATTACCTGTTCTACGCTTTTCCTGTTATGAACAAAGTTGCATACTAACGACTTTACCATTTTTTACTGTAATCCATGCGCCTAAACCATTCAAGCGTTTCATGATGTTTATAAAGTTTGACTTGGAATAATTATTTCTATATGGCTTATCTGGATTTTCGGGGTTAAATTCAAGTGAGAAGTATTTTGTCTTGGAAGTTAGTTTAAAGGTATGTTTTCCGTATTTTACAAAATTTTTCTTGCTTGTATTCAATACTCTGTTTTTGGATTTGTTAAATGAGGAATACATTGTCAATGTGTTTCCTTTACATATGACTTTCATTGTTCCGGTATCGTAATAATATCCGTTCGCACCCGGTTTTCTGCCGCCTTTCTGACGTATTAAATGGGTATAATAGTATGTCGTGCCGGATTTCTTAGTTGCTGCCTGTACCTGCGAGACTTCCATGAATCCGGTAACGAGACAGATAGCAAGTAAGATTGCTAAAACTTTTTGAAACCTGTTTTTCCATGTTTTCATGATGAAGACCTCCTTTTCTTTATATGTCTGATTATAGTACCGGAAGATGGAAGAGTCAATTAAATAGGTGATAAAATATCAGATTGTGAAAGATTACGGGGGAATCTGTAGAAAAGACTTGTCTGTTAGGGAAGAATGTAGTACTCTGAAAGTGCATGAATACTTCACTCATGCAGTAATACACACTTTTTTAATGGAGAAGAGCAGCCGGATTGCCTGGCTGCTCTTTTCGTTATTGGGAGAACGGTTTTGGGGTGACGGACGAAGGACGGCAGGAGGGCAGGAGACACCGGAAGGTGGATGCCCCGAGAACACCTTGTCCTTGTAGGTGGTCAGTAATTGCGCCCTTGTGGTGTTGGAGATTACCTGCTATCACTACTTATTACGGTCGGTATCATTATTGTCATCGACATCATCATACTTATCAGCAAGAGAAAGTGGTGTACGCGGCTTTTTACTTTCCTGTATCAGACCATTCCAGTTCATAGCATCAAGTATTATATCAAGTTTTTCAGCGGTCATAACACCGGACTTGCGCAACATATCAAACTGAGTATCAATGACGTGCTGGGAGCGTCTGTCTGATATTATAAGTTCAGTAGAAAGTTCCACGTTACGTCTTAATTGATAATCATACTTTTCATATAGTTCCTTATAGGCAACTGCATTTTGTTCTAATTTATCTGTCAAGTCTTGGCATTTAGCCTTCAGGGAGTCGTTTTCCTGCGTCAGGGAATCAATCTTTTCCCGTAGTTCATCCAATTCTTCAGTTTTCACGGCTACAGAATTGCCTGCTTTTTTTCTTCCGTGTCTGTCTAAAAAATCCACTGCAACATCATCAAGATACTGTGTGCCGCTTCTTATCCTGATGTGTGGGATAAGTTCGTCCCTATATTTTAATATTTTCCGCCGTGCGCCCTCATAAGTGAGACTGCGGCTGAGGGCATATTCTGGTAAAGTTATTCCAACTCCTTTTTCGCAAGTCCAGTAATTGGGAGGACAGCAATCTCCTTCATAGGGTTCTTCCTCAGTGTAGTCTTTATAGAGAATTTTAGTATCATCTGTCATAAGCTTATGCTCCTATATACATTATTTTGCTTTTGATATTATAACACAAAATAAACCATATGTATATGATTATAAACAAAAAATAAAATCAATTAGAAACATATTGACAACTAAAAACAAAAGATATATAACTATATACAAAGTATGAAACAAATAAACATACTTATAACAAAACAAAAATGAATTATAAACAAAGTATAGGATAAAAATTGAAAAAAGGAGGAACTATGATGAACAGCGGATGAAGCGGGATTAGATTTTTGAGGGGTGTTATCTGTAAACAATATTTTTTACGAAAGGGGAAAACTTTTATGAGACCATTTAAAGAACTATACGATAATAAAAACCATGCAGACCTTCAGGAACTGGAGAAGAGTTACGACAGGTTCAGAGATACTGTCAGGACATTATTTAAGAAAGTAGACCAGGCCGCTGACGAGGCCGAAACCCGGTATCTGATGGAAACTGTCAGGGAAATAGAACAAGAGGGCAGGCCTTTCCGTTATATATCAGCGAAGGAACTGGAAGATGTCAGGACAAAAGCTTCACTTGAAGCGACTCAGGGAGAAATAAAAGCCTGTATTGCTGCTGAGCGTGATTTCCTGAAAGTGCTCAGGGAACTGATGGAGGCGGGGGTGCTCCCATTTGAAGAAGCTGACTTTATTGCGAATGCTGCACACAGGGAAGCCCATGGACAGAACGGTGACATTGAGGCAGCCTGATATAAAATACTGATACGAAAGGAAGAAAAAACTATGACAGATAATACATTAAAAACAAACAATACCCAGCAGGTGGAACCGGAACTCCCTCCATTAACAAAAGAGGAAGAGGAGATGCTCCTGGAGGAAGCAAAGAACTGGAAGGAGCCGGAATATGATGATTACGATGCTTATAACACTTACGAAACAAGCTGTGATGTGGGATTCCCGCCAGCTTTAAAGAAGAAGCCGTCTGCAGAGGAATATGCCAAACAGATAGACAAGACCGGCTTTGAAAAGAAAGGCCTGTATAAAGGGATTGTACAGGTAGAGGATGATTTCCGCAGGATAAGGCTGATTAAGGCATACCGGGAAAGGGCAAAGGAGCTTGGCGGAACACAGATGGCAAAATTCTTTGATGAAATGCTGAAAACTGCAAAAAAAGAATGGATGGAGGGAGAAAAGATGGGTATGAAGAAAAAAACGATGCCGGCGTCCGGAACAGTGCTGGGAAGGACAAATTATACAAATTTACCGGAAGGGATGCAGAACCTGGACTGCGCGGAATGCTGGGAAGCAACAGACCAGGGCATATATTTCAACGGGCAGGAGAAGTATATCAAGGTCTGCAGCCAGTCGGTATCGATTACCGGAATCCTCCGTTCAGTAGAGAGCGGGGAGGAGATAGTCAAACTGGAATTTCGGAGGAACAAGAAATGGAAGAGGATAGAGGTGGACAGAGGAATCCTGGCATCCCCCCAGAAGATAATCGAACTGTATAAACAGGGATTCAGTGTTACCAGCCAGAACGCAAAAGCAATCGTTGCATTCCTGCAGGATATGCTAGACAGAGGCATAGAGAACGGCACTATCCCGGTCTCACTCGTCACATCTAAAATGGGATGGACGGAAGACAAATCAGCATTTATCCCTTATACAGATGAGGAAGTCATGTTCAGTGACCAGGGGAAATTTAGCAAACTGCCAAAAGCTCTGGAACCGAAGGGTGACTCGGAGCTGTGGTATGAGGTTATGAAAAAAGAACGTGATATCGAGATGGTACAGCTGCTGCTGGCAGCCAATCTGGCGGCTCCTGTGGTGGGGCTGCTTGGGCTGGAAGGCTTCACTGTAAACCTCCACGGACAGTCCCGCGGAGGAAAGAGTGTTACCAGTCAGATTTGTGCAAGCGTCTGGGCGGGATATAAGCCAAAAGAGGGATTTGTCTACGGTGTAAACAATACCATCAATTCCCTGGATGAGATTTTGGGAACGTACAATACCCTGCCGTTCATCATGGAAGATGCCAATAACATGGATAAAAAAAGAAAAGTGGACTTGTCATCAGTCATCATGAAAATCGCGAATGGGGTTGGAAAGGCACGTATGGGAAGAGATTTGAAGCTGAAACCGGTACAGACTTGGAACCTGGTAGGAATCATAACATCAGAGTACAGGCTTTTGAAAGATGGTGACAATGGGGGCTCTTATAACCGTCTGGTGATGGTGAAAGCACCGGATGAAGAAAACTGTCCATACAAGGAAAATGCGGCAGAACTTCTGGATTTTGCAGAGAACAACCACGGATTCTGCGGCAGGGATTTTGTGAAAGTCCTTCAGAAACTGGGAAAAGATATCGTTGCAGAGATGCTGCAGGGGGTAAAGCGTGAGGTTGATGAGAAGGCAAAGGAAGCGGGAAAATCTGGAGGACAGGTGCTGCCGATAGCGGTACTGGTGCTGACAAGCCGGCTTGCAGAAGAGCATCTGTTCCATGATGGGAAAGTCATTTCCGTGGAAGATGCGGTGAGATGGATGACAGACAAGGATTTGGCAGACCAGAACGAAAGATTCTATGAGACCCTGATGGACACTGTGATGACAAATGGAAGCAAATTTGAAGGCCTTGGTATGAATACAGATTTCCCGCCGCAGAATTACTGGGGACGTTACGACAGCGCAACGAACAAGATTGGGATTATCCCGTCTGTCCTGAGGAAACTGGCAGAAGAGGCTGGTGTGGATGATGTGAAGGCCTTTCTGGAATATCTGGATGGAAAAGGCATGATTGATAAGGATAAGAACGGGAACCTGACAAAAAATGTGTATTCTTCCTGCCTGGCGAAGGGGAACCGGATGCATGTGATTCAGATGAAGGAGGCCGACAAGGATTCCTGTGATGCCTCATTTGGTAACGGGGATTGTCCATTTGATAACTGATAGGGAGGATAAGAGCGGAGAGCCTGGAAACGGGCTCTCTGTTTTGATGCAGGGATTTATAAGAAACATACAGAAGGCTTACAGGCTGCTGTAAGAGCCTGGATGCCCGCAAAGCCGCATAAACAGGGCACTTGCGGGCTCCGGATGGGATTCTTACAAAGTTTTCCATAAGTGATTGCTGTTATGGAGAAAGATATAATATTTTTTTCATCAAAAACTTTTTCTATAGGTCAGTGTATGTTGGAAAATCCTGTAAGTTTGTAAGATTTAGTAAGATATAGATATTTGTTATATATAATATATAATTATATTTGAATAAAAGGATTATAAATTAAATATATTGCATAATAAAAAGAGGGGTTTGGATGCCGTGGGGATTACAGCGGAAATGTAAGTTTTGTGTAAGCCGTGCAATATCTGAGTACTGGCAGACTGGAGGTATTGATGGAGGAGATGGTTATTGCGGCCGTCAGGTATAGATTGCCTGTATAGAAAGAAGTCAGGGGTGTATGGGCGAAAAGGTCAGTTACTGCAGCCGTCAGGTATAGAGTGCCCGTATAAGAATCAGTCGGGATGTGCTGGCAGAGAATCACCTGCCGGCTTTGCCGATATCCCCGGCCGGCAGCTAATCTTTTTATACAGAGCCTGACCACCTGCCGGCAGGGATTAACCCGGAACGGGCAGTCCCAAGGACTGTCCCGCCAGTATCCTTCCGATAGAACATCATTCGCTAGTATCCTTCCGCGTGTCCTGCCGGTTCATCCGGGCTGTTCTGCCTGTCTGCATCCTGTCAGCGCCCGCCGGTCACTCTGCCAGGCAGAAGCCCTTGATGGTGACGATGATAATGCTAATCCTTGAAGCCGCTATTCAACCAACTTCTAAGAAGCATCCGAATTTCAAAAGACTATTAGACGTTGGAGAAACAACGGTACGCCATACTGATTCCGAAGGAAAAGCATTCTTTGATAATCTTGACCAGGGAACTTATCAGATAACTGAAATTAAGACAGAGCCTGGAAATGCATTACTGAAAGAACCAATTATCTTTACGTTACCATTTACTATGACAATGGAAGAGGCTGCTCAATATCAGAATGTAGATTTTGACTCTGCAAAAGAAGATGTTGGATACACAAATAAATGGTATTTTTATAATTGTAAATATGACATCACAAATAATGCAGTATTTAAAATGCCAATGACTGGTGACGATGGTAAGTGGAAATATGGCTTTATCGGATTCGGTATGGTTGCAGCTTTAGGTTGCGCATATGTAATATTGAATTCAAAGAATTATAAGAAGCGCAAATATCGAAAAATAAAGAAGTAACAACAAAAAAAAGAGAACGCTTAAGCGTTCTCTTTTGTATTAATTTTAAATATTATTATTTAGCTGTTTGGAATCCAGATTGCTTTAATTGTTTCATTATCACCTAATGTAGCGCCAGGTATTGTAACGCTATACCATTGCCATTTAGATGATAACGTATATCCGTTTTTCTTTGGCAACGGAATATCTTTACTAAAATCAATAGCAATATTACAAGGAAATTCAATCTTTTTCACTGTGCTCCCGTCTTCAAAAATTCCGCCATTCGCATCAATCGTAAGAATCCTTTTTTCATCCGGACCACTTGAAAATTCCATTGTCCAGCAATATAAATCGTTTCCGGTTTTGTATACTCCAACGCCAACATATGATGCATATGATTCTAAAATGGCTGTTCTGTGTCCAAGACTATTCATCCACCCATTCATTACATCCTGTGGCGTGGAATATCCTTTGGCGATATTTTCAAGTCCAACACAACCGACTCCCGCTTCATAACAAGCAGTTGAAGCATCGGTTCCGTTAGGTCTAATATGAGAAAATTTAATTGAGACTTCCTGGGCTCTCAGCATTGCAGCTTTTTGTAAATTTGGATGAACTTTTAACGGTGGGCTTCCAATCTTCGCTCTCTCAATATTCGCCAATCTAACAACTTCATCTGCCATTTGCTGCATTGTTAATGCCGGTGTTGGCGTAACAGAATCAACATCCCCTTCTCCATCGCTAGGAACAGCAATAGATAACCCGGTTGTATCAAATTTTCCTGCTGTTTCATTTGCGGCAACTGCTTTTACAGTATAAATGTTTGTTCTGCCTGTGTACGGGTCAGCATCTGTAAATTCTAAATTTCTTGTCTGCCCGCAGGACAGCCATTTTGTGTTATCTTTAGATTTACAGTAGACTCTGTAAAGATATGCTCCGCCAGCTTTATTCCAGGTAATTGTAACTCCTTCATCTTCGTCATAAGATATACCTGTTAACTTAACCTGCTGAGGTTTGGTCTTTGTTGTAAGTCCTGACTTATTGTAATTTCCATACCGCTTTGGCTTTTTATTATAAGCACGGACAGTATACTGATAAGTCTCACCTGTAACAATTGGATATTTTGCAGAAGAAGTATGGGTATAAGATAATGTCTTATTATTGACAGTCTTAATTCTTATCCATTTTCCGTTAGAGTTTTTTTCGCGGTAATAGATGCAGTAATTTGTGAATTTACCACTTGGCTTCTTCCACTTGATGTTGATTTTATTGTAATCAACATCCTTGATGCTTGACAGCTTCACCGTGCCCGGCTTGGCTGCCGCCGCTTGTACTGATACCGGTATGAGAAGCATGACCGTCAGCAGCAAGAACAGTAATCCAGAAAATAATTTTTTTCTTTTCATAAACCGAATCCTCCTTTATGGTTATGTACATATTGTACTACTGGATTTTTAGGGAAGCAAGGGTATATATCAGATTACAGAAATTAAGACCAAGCCAGGAATGGGGCTCATGAAAGAAAAAATCAAAGTAACGCTTCCGTTTACGATGACATTTAATGAAGCTTTAAAATACAAAAACGTAAAGTTTTCGACAGCTAAGGAAGACATCAATTATACTGGTAAATGGTATTTTTATGAATGCACTTATGAGATTACTAATAATCAATTATTCGGAATGCCAATGACTGGCGATGATGGCAAATGGAAATATGGATTTATTGGATTTGCTGGGCTTAGTATTATAAACTGTGGATTTATTCTACATAACAAATCAAAGAAAAAGAAAAGACTTAAACAAAAAATATAAGATAAACAAAAAAATAGGGTGGTTTTAGACCACCCTATTTTATTTGTCTTGTTTTTTAGTCATTGGGAAACCCAAGTTGCGGTAAATTTTTCATTTCTAGCTGCTGTCATATAGTGGTATTTTTCTCCATATTCAGTAGCCCATCCATCAAATTTATATCCATTACGGCTTGGAGTAGGAAATACATCATAAATACTAACATGTGCTTGTTCAAGAGGAAATTGATATGATTTTATTGATGTTCCATCACTAAAACTACCACCGTTTGCGTCAATAGTAAATGTACATTTTTTATCAGGCCCGTCTGAGAATACCTGAACCCAATGCCCCTTGTAATATCCAACGCCAATATGTGTGCTGCTCTTTGATAAAATTGCAATTTTATGACCAAGACTGTCCATCCACGCTTGCATAATTTCCGGTGCACTTGATGTACCCATACCAATATTTTCTCCTGATGGACATCCGGCACCAGCTTCTGAAACAGCAGTACTAGAATTTCTGCCATCTGGACGTATATGCGAAAACTTAACTGCAATTTCCTTAGCCCTTACCATCGCGGCCTTTTCAAGTCTTAAATCATACTTATACGGCTGCAAACCAGCTTTCATTCTTTCTGTATTTACAAGCTTGAATACTTCCTGTGCTTTCTGCTCTGGTGTAGCATGGTCAACTTCATCATCTGGCTCAGGAGTATCTGTTGGCTCTGGGGTTATTGTTGGTCTAACTTCGTCGCTGTCTTTCACGTAAATGCTTACTCCTGTTTTATTCATAACTCCATATGCCTTAGTGCTACTGGAGTAGCCCCTTACAGAATAATAGTTTGTACAGTCTACGCACGGATTTACATCAATAAAAGATGAAGTATCTTTGACTGTGATAATCTTACTCCATTTGTCGTCTGCTTTGATTTTGGAATAAATAGCATATTTGTCTGCACCGCTTACTTTATTCCATGTAAGTTTGACTGTTGTTCCTTCAATCTTAGCTTCAATCCCGGTTACCATCTTTAATGATGCTGTTACGGTCAGTCCTTTTGTATTATAACTTCCAGATTTTTTCGTCTTTTTGTTGTAAGCTTTGACTGTATACTGATACTTTTTGCCTACAACAATTGGATATTTGCTGGAAGAGGTGTGAGTATAACTGGATTTGGTATTGTCTACCGTTTTCACCTTAATCCATTTACCGCTTCCGGCTTTTTTGTAGTATACGATGTAATTCGTCGCCCCGGAAGTCTTTTTCCATTTGATGTTGATTTTGTTATAATCAACTACTTTAACACTTGACAGCTTAACCGTGCCCGGCTTGGCTGCCGCCTGTACTGATACCGGTATGAGGAGCAGAGCCATCACAGCCAGTAACATAAGAAGCAAATTTTTTTTCTTCATGTCTGAAATCCTCCTTCATAGATTCTCTGCCCTTATTGTACTGCATTTCCAGACTCCGGACAATCCGGAAAATCCCTGCCTGCGTAAAAATCCGCAAAAAAATCATTTTCTCATAGAATTTTAAGCATAGTAGATACAGCAAGAAAAAATTAAAGTTTTTTCTCCCGGGAGAAACTTTCTTGCTGAAAAACCAGCATACTGATATCAGAAGATGAAAAGGAGGATATGCTTTATGAAAACATAGAAGTTGTTCACAGACTTTTATAAGCGGCAGTTACAGCCGCAGCAATCATATACAGGGGATTTACATAGGAAAACAGATATTCCCCCAGATTTTAATGAAAAGGAGAAAAAATCATGAAGAACCCAAAAGAATGTTTCAGCATAGTACAGAACCAGACATTTATTGTTTTAAACGAACTTACCCGTCCAGAGTGTAAAGATGGCAGCGAGCCCTTGACTTTCCATCACGAGACGTTCAGCCGCTTCAATTTTGTTATCATCAGTGCCGATAAGAAAGCAACGACCGCAAACATCCCGGTGAGAGAGATACCAGGAATCTTTGAGAAGGTACACGACCTTAAAATGAAACATCTGCTGACTGCCAGACCGGTCAGCGAAGGAGCCTCAGAGAGCCCGGCTTACACAACAATCATCAATGCAGGCAAGTTAAAGGGAAAGACCCCTGCGGCAGCTCTGGCAGAGGATGGGGCAAAGGGCGAGAGTCTGTTAAAGAGCCAGGTACAGTGGCTGAAGCAGAACCTGGCCGCATATCCAAGGAATGCAGTACAGATTCAGGCAATCGAGGCAGCGTTACAGCTCTATCATGAAGGAAGATTAAACCAGCAGGAAGCACAGAAGGGCTGTGTGGAGACTGAGACAATCTACCGGGCAGAACTGAGACCCCTGACCCGCAGGAAAAAAGGTGATAAGTGCTTTGTTTATAGTATTTACATCCGCTGGAATCCAGGAGCAGAGAAACCGATAGAAATTGAAATAGTGAACTTCTATGCACCGGTCGTACAGTTGGAAAATGGACTCTTAAATGTTATTGCAAAGGAGCGGACGGATGAGGTCAGAAACAGATTCTCCCTGACGATAGACCAGTGGTGCTGGTTGGAACATATTCTGGAAACCAATATCCGCACATTTGAGAATGAACATGCCGGTTCTCTGTATAGAATGGCGGAGGAGGAGAAAAAAAGGAGCATGGAGGCTTTCAGGAACAGAAATGGGGCGGCATAGAAACCGGTCAGAGCCGGTGAAACAGCAGGATTTCTAAAGCATATGACAGTAACGCTGTGATGATAAAAACATACGAGGCGGTATCTGAGTCCTGTGAGGAGGATACCAGCCTCAAGATTAAGGAGGATTAAATATCATGAAGAAAATAATTGAAGGAAAAATGTATAACACTGAAACTGCAACTTATATCGGCAGATACCGTACTGACACCATGAGCAGACGAGATTTCCGTTATCTTGAAGAGGAGTTATACCAGAAGAGAACGAAAGAGTTTTTCCTCTGCGGTGAAGGTGGTGCAATGACCAAATATGCAAAGTATGTTGAGGGATGCGGTTATACAGATGGTGAAAAAATCATTCCGTTGTCTGAGGATGAGGCAAGGGACTGGGTGGAAGAACATATGGATGTGGATGACTACATTGAACTGTTCGGAGAGTGCGAAGAGTAAAACAGATTGCGGGTATCTTCGGTAAAAGAGGATACCTGCATATATGAAACTGAGATTTCCAAACTGGCTGCAATGCCATAATGAAGACATATAGGAGGGTTAAATACGATGAAGAAATTGATTAGAGGTGAACGTTATAATCAGGAGATAGCAATGCATACGGGTTACCATCTTGAAATCACTGCTACGGAAACAGCTTATCTTGTATCTGGGGAAGATGGTTTCGGAAGAAGGGATGATTCCACTTATAGGAGAAAAGTAGCACGGCATCCGAGTATGCGGGATAAGTACTGTTAATTTTATTGAAATGCCGGATAGAATGCTGTATAATGCAGGCATAAGGTTTCTGCTCTATATTTTTTGGCACTCCTCTTTGGCACTTTTTTGATAATCCCCTTTGTAAGAATCAGAAAATCCGAGCCATACGGAGCACCCGAGAAAACATCAAAAAAAGACATAAAAACATAGAGAAAAAATTAGAAGCCTTGCATCAGAGACCATCCTGATGCAGGGCTTTTTCAGTCCTGAAAGAAGAGAAAAAAAGAAACCTTAAAGAAATCCACACCCGGAGAAAATGCAGTAAATAAGCTGTTTCCAGCCGTTCTGAGAGAAAAGTTACAAAAGAATCTTATCAAAAGTATGCCTGAAAAGAACCTGGTGTTGTATGCATCGCCGGGAGAAAAAGGCAGAAAGAAAAAAGTAAAAATAGTGCAGTATCCCGGAAGGGCCGGAAAAGGAAGTTTTTAAAAGTGAGTTTGCTAAAAAAATGCAAAGTGGGTGTGCGAAGGGACACCACACAATTATAAGAACTCAGTATTTATGCGGGTTGCAAACAAATTTGTTTAGTGATTGGCAACAAAATGGCAACATTTTGTGGTTATTCAAGAGATAAAAATTTTATTTCATAACGTATATAAAGAAACCTTACTGATTTTCAGAAATAAAAAACTGAATATCAGTAAGGTTTTTCTTTTCTATTATTTCTTTTTCTTATCAAGTAATCCCTGTACAAGGTAGTCGCTCAATTCCTGAGATGGTACCTTGGCACGTTTCTGGTAAGTATCCAGTTCCGGGTACTTATATCTCCATTCATCATATTCTTCTTTGCTGATTTCACCGTTTTTCAGTTTGTCAGCCTGTTCCATCCATGAACGAAGCATTTCATCGACAGAGGAGCCGGGAGTAGATATGGAAGAGTCAAGGCAGAGATGAGGCTGCCCATCTACATTTTTTACCTTTAGACCATACATATCTTCCAGTGCAAATAGTGTATGCATCAGACCTATGTGAGTATCAATATCTGGAACTGTTAAGGCATGAGTATTGATATCAAAGATCTGAGACATTTGTTTTACAAGATCAATCTTAGGAACTCTGGCTTCAGATTCATACTGAGCCATGCGGACATCTGAGGTTTTTCCCATGAATCCCAGGTGTTCTCCGAGTTGCTTTTGTGTCATGCCGATGCGGTTACGAAAATATTTGATACGTTGTCCGATTGCCATTCTTGTTTGCCTCCTTATAGTGGTCATTTGTGTTGCCGTAATTAATTGTGATAGAAAATAAAACAATTCTGTTTAGGTTCAGTATAGCATGAGCAATTTCGGATAGCAAGAAGAACTTAAACAAAAAAATTTAATATTCTCATAAAATCTCTTGACTTAAATCAAAATGTTTAGTATCATGCAAATGTAACAACCTAAACAAAATACGTTAAGATAGAAAGGAGAGATGCGATGTGACGAACAGAACTTTTATGACAGTAGAAGAAGTTGCAGCGGAACTGGGTGTTTCCAAGTCTTATGCTTATAAGATTGTCAAACAGCTAAATGAAGAATTACAGAAGCTGGGTTATCTTACGGTAGCTGGCAGAGTAAACACCAATTATTTCCGCAAAAAAGTATGTTACAGCGAAATGTAAGAGAAAGAGAGGAGAATTTGTATGAGTATTCATAAAGATAATGCCACTGGAAAGTGGCGAGTAGTCTATCGTTATACCGATTGGACAGGAGAAACGCACCAGTCATCAAAAAGAGGATTTCCTACAAAACGAGAAGCACAGATGTGGGAACGAGAGCTATTGCTGAAGAAAGAAGCCAAACTGGATATGACTTTCGAAAGCTTTTATGAGATTTATGTGGAGGATATGCAAAATCGAATTCGTGATAATACCTGGGGAACGAAAACAAATATTGCCAGAACTAAAATTCTTCCTTATTTCGGAAAGCGTAAAATAGGAGAAATTGAGCCAAGGGACATTATTGCATGGCAGAATGAATTGCTTGCGATCCGGCAGCCAAATGGAAAGCCGTATTCCGCCTCTTATCTGCAGAAAATTCACAGTCAGTTAAGTGCTATTTTCAACCATGCAGTTAATTTTTACCATCTTCCATCTAATCCAGCACAGAAAGCAGGAAATATGGGAAAAGAGGAACACCGGGAAATGCTGTTCTGGACAAAAGAAGAATATTTGAAATTTGCAGATGCCATGATGGACAAGCCTGTTTCCTATTATGCGTTTGAAATACTTTACTGGTGTGGGCTTCGCATGGGCGAATTATTAGCACTTACACCGGCAGATTTCAATTTTGAAACGCATACACTACGGATTAACAAGTCCTACCAGAGGTTGCACCGGGAAGATGTGATTACACCACCAAAGACATTAAAAAGTAATCGAACCATTAAGATACCGCAGTTTTTGTGTGATGAGATGCAGGATTATCTGAAAATGCTGTATGAGCCGAAAGAGGACGAACGGATTTTCACGATTTCCAAATCTTATCTGCATCATGAAATGAACAGAGGATCAAAAGTGTCTGGGGTGAAGCGAATCCGTGTGCATGATTTGAGACATTCCCATGTATCGTTATTGATCAATATGGGATTTACGGTATTAGCAATTGCAGATCGAATGGGACATGAGAGCATTGATATCACTTACCGATATGCACATCTGTTTCCAAGTGAGCAGACACAGATGGCAGAACAGCTGGATATTGAAAGGATGGAAAAATTAAATGGAGAAAAATCTGGACAGTAAAGGAAGATGGAGAAACAAAATCGTAGCATTCCGGGTATCACCGGAAGAAGCAGAGCAGATTGATGCATGTGTCCGATTGTCAGGACTTAGCAAGCAGGACTATATCACAAAACGATTAACTGATCGGGAAATTGTGGTACAGGGGAACCCAAGAGTCTATAAAGCATTGCGAAATCAGATGGCAGAGATTTATGAAGAATTGAAACATCTGGAAAAATGCAGTGAGGAAAACGAAGAGTTGCTGAGTACCCTGAGATTGGTTGCAGAGACATTGTATGGATTGAAAGGGGATAGTGAATGACAGTAAAAGAAAAAATGACTGCTCCGATTGCATCTGTTGGCGCAGATGTGGAACAGCCATTACAAAATTTAAAAACCAACCAAAGTATAGCAGATTTGCCCGGTAAGGGCAATCTGCAAGCCACAAATAATGCGGAAAATGCAGCAAAATCAGCAAATAAAAAGAATCCAGATGATCTGGAAATAGTTTCTATGATGGAATTATACGATACCGCATATCCACCAAAACTGCCAATTGTAGATGGACTTCTGTATAACGGAACTTACCTGTTTGTTGGTTCGCCGAAAATTGGAAAATCATTCTTTATGGCACAGATCGGGTATCACATCAGTAAGGGACTTCCATTGTGGGGCTTTTCAGTCAGAAAGGGAACGGTTCTGTATCTGGCATTGGAAGATGATTATGCAAGGTTGCAAAAGCGGTTATCACAGATGTTTGGAATGGAAGGCAGTGAGAATTTCTATTTCGCTACAAAATCTAAATCGCTCAATGACGGACTGGAAAAACAGCTTGTAACGTTTGTAACAGAGCATAAAGACGCAAGATTGATTATCATTGATACTCTTCAGAAGGTTCGAGAGGTCGGTGGAGATAAATTCAGTTATGCCAGCGATTATGAGATTGTAACGAAGCTGAAAGCATTCAGTGATAAATATGGTATCTGTTTTCTGGTTGTGCATCATACAAGGAAAATGGAATCTTCAGATAGTTTTGATATGATTTCCGGTACGAATGGATTGCTTGGAGCTGCGGATGGAGCGTTCGTCATGCAGAAAGAAAAACGGACAGATAATAAGGCAGTTCTGGAAGTGGCAGGGCGTGACCAGCAGGATCAGAAACTATGGTTGAACTTTAACCGGGAGAGATGTGTCTGGGAACTTACCAAGACAGAGACAGAACTTTGGAAAGAACCAGAAGATCCAGTGTTGGAAAAAATCAAAGAGCTTGTAACAGAAACTACGCCAGAGTGGGCAGGAACAGCAACAGAGCTAGTGGAAGTATTGCAGGTGGAAATGCAGCCGAACGCATTATCACGAAAATTAAATGTCAGCCTGGAACGATTGATTCTGGAATATGGAATCCAGTATAAAACAGAACGAGGACATGATGGAAGAAAGATCAGATTAGCCTTTGTTGGAAAACAAGCGTGACGATATGTGACGGTTGTGACGGTATTTTATATAGCGTGACGGTAGTGAAAATATCGTCACTATCGTCACGACCGTCACGGAAAGGAGAAACATGGAAAGAAAATCACAGGTACAGATACCCAAAGATTTATTACTGGCATTGTTCCAGTATCATCTTGCCGGGAACGAGGAATATCTGCCGGAGATAGAAAAAGCATTGATGGAAAAATTAGACAGTATGGTAAAACGTCAGTTATATACAACATTCAAAACAGCACCAACCGAGGAAGAACGGGAAAAGGCAAGACAAGAGTACTTGGATAAGTGTGGAATGCATGAGGACTTTCGTTGGTAAGGATTCTGCTTGATGACCTTATGACAGGAGCGTGCCACGCACCTGTAGATAGCAGACAAGGAGAAGTCCGGAATGCGAAGCCGAAAGTGTGTTGGAAATCCGGAAAATGACGGATGCTTTGCAGGTGGCAAAGGGGGCCCTGAAACGGGGCTCCCTTAGAGAAAAATGATGAATAAAGGAGAACGATGTAATGAGAGAAGGAAGATTAGGATATAACTGTGAAAATGACAGATATGGATTACTGTCGATGGACTTATGGATTGATACAGGATTTCACTGTGGGGAATGCCTGGAAGTACTGGTGGATGACCAGTGGTTACAGACAAGAATGGAAATGAATCTGGCGAGAGAATGGTATCTGGTAGGAACGCCATATTGCGGAGATCTGGAATGTATCCGGGCAAGAATACTAGATTAAATCTAACAGGGAAATAGAAGAAAACGAAATAGATAATCTGTGGTCAGAAAGAAAAGTAGCCCGGATACGGGCATAAAAACTGGGCGGATACGCCCAAGATGAAAAGCATAAGCCGGACAGTAATTGTTACAGGCAGCATTTATCAAAGCCCTCGGCGTTTGAGAGCGAAATACACCCATCGCACAAAACTGCGTTTTATGCTCAAGGGTATTTCGCCCTGCCGGGAGCTGATTATGCCGGACACGGCAATAAGTTCGTAAACGGATGCCTGAGCATCCACTCACAAAAAATATGGCAGAATTTACTTTGCTGAAAAAAGGAGGGAGTGCCTATCGCAAGAAATTCATTTATCCAATTGACGAAATTAAGTAATGTAAAAGGTCGGATCACTTATATATCCAGCCATGCAAAACAGGAAAATCTTTATGCAGTCTATGAGACTACGGAGCGAAAATTCTGGCGGGAACTTGCAAAATGTAATCAGGAAGAGTTTGCAAAAAGTGGAACAGAAGGGAAATGTATTGAAGCACGAGAACTGATTATTGCTTTACCAGAGAGTTTTGTGGAATATCCGCCAGATAGATTGTTGAAGCTGTTTACAGAGCATTTCAAACAGAACTATGGAACGGAATGCATTGCAGCATTGCACCACAATAAGAGGAAAACGAATTATCATATTCATCTGATTTTTGCAGAACGAAAACTGTTGGCTGAACCAATCATTAAGATTGCCAGCCGGAATATGTTTTATGATGAAAATGGGAAACATGTCCGTACCAAGAAAGAAATATTAGGAGAAGACGGAAAAATCCGGGAAGGCTGCCATGTCGTGAAGAAGGGCGAGATTTATGAGAAGAAGTTGTTTACAGTTAAGGATGAACGGTTTAAAAGCAATTCTTTTCTGGATGAAGTGAAGCGTTCCTATACGGACCTGATTAACCTTTATGTGAAAGATGAAAAACAGAAGCTGCAAGTATTTCAACGTGGCAGTGTTTATCTTGCAACAAAGAAAATCGGAAAACGTAATCCCAAGGCTCCGGAAATCGAAGCGGATAATCGAAAACGCCAGGAATGGAATCGGGCAGTTGACATGGCACTGATCAGCGGAATTCCAGAACCGCAGATTATGGAAGTGAAACAAAAAAGAATTTCAGAGCCAATCAAGAGTGCAATTTCCTGGAAAGGAAGAAAACCAAACTTATTTGCAAAAGTTGTTACGATGGCGATTGAGGCATTGGAACTGATGATAGAAAGCGTACTTGTGAAAAAGTATAAGGAATCATTGGAACAGAAAGAAGAATTACAGAAAACAGATGCTTCTGAAATGCAGACTGTAATGCCAGAAACAGAGCGAACAGAAGCAGAAATTAACGAGCCAGTGGAAAGATTGCCAGAACCGAAACAGCCAGAAATGACAAGAATGGCATCAAAATATCCGAGATTTTATAAGATTTACAATGAACTGGAACAGCAGAACAATGCAATTTATAAGAAAGAGAAACAACGTTCTGCCAAGAAAAAAGAATTGTCTGAGATCAAAGGCTGGTTTAAAGGAAGAAAGAAAAAAGAATTGCAGGAAGAAATTGACGATATGGCAAGCCAGATCCGGAATATGAAAGATTATCTTCCGAAGATCGTACAGAAAGTTGGTTATAGAAGCATACAGGAATTTCTGAAAGACTTCAAAACTGCAAAGTCTGAGCACAGTCAGTATCAGAAGGCAATCGCACAGTGGCAACAAGAAACAGTAAAAGAGCCAGAGCCACAGCCACATGGTGTCAGGGCAAAGTTGGCAGCAAACAGAAAGAAAATAGAACAGGAACAGAAAAACACGCAGCGTACCCGAAGCCAGAATCAGGATCGAGGGGTGAGATAGGAGGAAAAAATCATGGAGAAACACATTATGGGAGAAAATGGAATCAGCTATACTTTGGGAGCGGATGGTCTGTATTATCCAGACCTGTATCTCCCGGAGGAGACGGAGTATCCGATTGGAAAATATGGAATGTTGCGGAAGACGTATTTAAGGGAGCATCGGAAAGGGGTGTATCTGGAGCTGGTACTAGCCGGGAAACTGAATGCGCATTTGCACCAGATTGACGAGGAATGCCATCAGATGATGGACGGGTTGGTGGAACAGATGAAAGAACAGCAGGGAGTGACAGAAGAATTGAAGATGCAGGATCAGATGGCATGGGTTGGGAGAATGAATAATATTCGGGCTTGTGCGGAGGAGATTGTGATGAAGAAGGTTATATATACAAATTAAAATGATAGGGGAAGGTCTTTTTTAGTCCTTCCTTTTAAAATACTATTAAATACTATTAAATCATAGAACGTATGGTTGCTTTTTGAGGGAATATAAGTTAGAATGGGAATAGTTTAATTATGCAAGATATATAGGGTGGAGGAAAAATGACTGATTTGGTAGATAAATGGTGTAGCTTAGAAGAAACAGCAGAGTACTTAGGAGTAACAAAGGATACAATTAGAAATTGGATTAAAAAAACAGATATACCGGCACATAAAATTGGAAGACTTTGGAAATTTAAGCTAACGGAAGTAGATGGATGGGTAAAAAGCGGTAAAAGTGCCTTGTAAATTTGAAATGTAAGTGGGGATGTAAATATGAACAAAGAAAGATTATCAAGATTAATAACCCAGTATCAAAAGAACCTTGAATTTTATAGAAATGCAAGAGAATTTAATGAGCAAGATTGCCGAGATGAATTTATAAGTCCATTATTAGAGAGTTTTGGATGGGATGTACATAATGAGAAGGGAACATCACCACAATACAAAGAAGTGGTTGTGGAAAAATTTTCAAATAGTGGGGATAGACCGGACTATACATTAACCTTAAATGGAGTATCAAAAATTTTTGTTGAAGCGAAGAAGCCGGCAGTGAATATAAAAGAAGAATCTGAACCTGCAATTCAGGCAAGACGTTATGGATGGAATGCAAAACATAAATTATCCATATTAACAAATTTTGAGGATATGATGATTTATGACGTTACAAATAAACCGCAAGATGGAGACGCAGCAACGGTGTCGCTGTATCGGAAATATCATTATTTAGAGTATTTAAAAAAGTATGAAGAAATATATGAATTGATTTCAAGAGAAAGCGTTTATACTGGAAAATACGATGAATATGTTGAAGAAAAATTTCCAAGTGAAGATCGATATTCAACAGAAGTAGATGAAGTCTTTTTAAAACAAATTAATGAGTGGAGATTGGAAATTGGTGACTATCTGTACCATATGGATAGTACTTATAGAGATATAGAGTTTTTGAACGATGTGGTTCAGGAGTTTATAAATCAAATTATCTTTTTGAGAATTTGTGAAGACAGGAACTTGCCTTTATATCAAAGTTTAAAAGAAACAGCTCAGAACAAGGTGGAATTACAAGATGCACTGACAAAAGTATTTAAGGAAGTTGATAAAAAATATAATTCTAAGTTGTTTGCGGGTGATAATATTATTTTTGATCTAAATAATGAAATTATTTTTAATATGATTCTTTCATTGTATTATCCTAAGACTCCCTATATGTTCAATATTATTGAACCAGGAATTTTAGGAAAAATATATGAGAGTTTTTTAACAGAAAGCCTTATTGAAAGAGAAAACCATATAATACTTGCTGCGAAGAAAGAATATAAGTATCGATCAGTAGTATCGACTCCTGTCGAAATTGTAAAGTATATGGTAAAGAACACGTTAACACCAATTTGTGAAGAAAAAACACCAGACGAAATAAAGAAAATTCAGATTGCTGATATTGCATGTGGATCTGGAATATTTTTGGAGGAAGCATATCAATTTTTAGTTGATTATTGTACAGAATGGTATATGCAAAATGATCCAGAGCATTTATTAGAATTGAGCAATGGGAAAAAGAAGCTGCCATTGACTGATAAAAAAGATATTTTAACGAAATGTATTTATGGTGTAGATATTGATGTACATGCTGTTGAAGTTAGTAAATTTTCGTTACTGATAAAATTAATAGAGGATGAAACACCGGCATCTGTGAAAGAATGTGTTCCGATTTTACCGGATTTAAGTTCTAATATAAAAAATGGAAATTCATTGATCTGTAGAGAAGATATTCATGGTAAAGAATTGCCAATAGAAGTGTTGTGTAACATAAAACCATTTGAATGGGAAACGATTAATGGAGGAGCTAAATTTGATGCTATTGTTGGCAATCCACCATATGTAAAAACTGAGGATATACACACATTAGAGACAGAGGAAGAATTTGCAGTTTATAAAAAGAAATATAAAAGTGCATATAAACAGTTTGATAAGTATTTTTTATTTCTTGAAAAAGCATTTGATCTCTTAAAAGAAGACGGTCAGATGTGTTATATCGTACCAAACAAATTTTATAAAATAGGAGCAGGGCAAGAACTACGTCGCATAACAGCTAAATATGTGTCAAAATTGGATGATTTTGGAGATATGCAACTTTTCCCGGATAAAACTATTTATAGTTGCATTATTACACTATGTAAAGAATGTAATAAACAGCTGCAATATACGAATGTTATTTCGTTAACTGATCTCTGGACTGGTGAAGAACAAGAAAATATTGAAATTAAGAATGAAATGTTGGACGAAAATCCATGGAGATTAACTACAGATATTAAATTTATGAAAATGATCGCCAAGGTAGAAGAACATGGCAAACCATTAGGAGAAATAGTAAATATTTTTAACGGAATTCAAACAAGTGCAGAAAGACCTAAGCCGGTGTATTGGTTTAGTAAAGATGAAATTGTTTCAGAAAAAGAAGACGAAATAATTGTTGATAAGTTTGAAAAAAGATATCATATAGAAAAAAGCATTTTAAAGCCTTTCTTTAAACCTACTAAGGCAGATGAAAAAGGAATGGGAACTTATTCAATATTAAAAACAGATAAATATATTATTTTTCCGTATAATGCAGATGGTAGTCTGATTAGCATTGACGTTATGAAAAAAGAATATCCAGGAACATATCAATATTTGGAAGATTGTTATGAGTTATTGGTGCCTAAATGCTTAAATGGTGGAAAAGGCCGAGATATTAAAAATGCAACAGCGGATACATGGTATCAGTATGGAAGAACTCAAGCAATAACTGCGTTTGTGAATACTCCAAAGTTGATTGTAAGAATTTTGAGTAAAGATCCCATGTATGCATACGATGAAAATAATATGCTTATTGCTTCTGGAGGAACAGCAGGATATTGTGCTATATCAAAACTGCCTGATTCAAAATATGATTTACGATATATACAAGCATGGTTGAATCATCCGTATACTGAAAAACTATTTCAAATTATGGGAAGTGATTTTGAAGGAGGATTTACAGCAAGGGGAACATATCTGCTGAAAAAGATACCTTTTGTTGAGTTGGATTTTAATGACAAAATACAAAAGGCATTGTATGAATCTGTACTTGTTTCTGTAAAGAGAATTAGAGAATTGAATAATGTGTTAGAGCAGAAGAAAGATAAAGCCTCCGTTGGTGTAATTGAAGCGGAAAAAGAGAATTTAAGTAAACGAATTGAAGATGATATTACAAAAATTTATAATTTGCAATTTTAGGTGAGAGAATGATATTAAAAGAGGATAGTTCAGAACAAAAATTAAGAGGTGCTTATTATACACCGTTAAAATTAGCCAAAAAGATGGTTGATTTTTTTAAGGATGATTTATCTATAAAATCCATATTAGAACCAAGCTGTGGCGATGGAGTATTTGTAGATGCATTACTAGAAAGTCAATTTTTATCGCAGCATAAAAGGGTAACCGCTATAGAAATCGAAAAAAAAGAAGCGGAAAAATTAAGTGAAAAGTTGAAGGATAATTCGAATATAGATGTTGTGAACGGAGATTTTTTTGAGTTCTATCATAAACATAAAGATATGGACACATATGATTTGATATTAGGAAATCCACCATATATTCGCTATCAATATCTGGAAGAAAAACAAAGATCTGAAATGGCTGAAATCTTAACAAGTCATGGGATGAAAGCGAATAAATTAATTAATACTTGGGTTGGATTTATGGTTGCTTGTGTTCATATGTTGAGCGATAATGGGAAAATCGCATTTGTGATTCCGGCAGAAATTTTACAAGTTGCATATGCGGAGGATTTGAGGTTATTTTTATCTAATAAATTGTCCAAAATAACATTGTTAACATTTGAAGAGCTAGTTTTTCCAGGAATTGAACAGGAAGTGGTAGTTTTTATTGGAGAGAAGGGAGATTCGGAAAAAGGTATAAAAATTGTAGAGCTAAATAATCTTGAAGATTTAGAAAATCTTAATATATATGAAAATGGTTTTCAGAAACTCAATCATGTGCATGAAAAATGGACAAAGTATTTTACAACTATACAAGAAAACCAATTGATTTCAGATTTAAAAAGAGATAATAGATTCCAAACATTGTCTGAAACGGGCATTATTAATGTAGGAATTACAACCGGAAATAATAAGTATTTTTCAGTAAATAAAAAAATTGTTGAAAAATATGATTTAACAGATGTTGTACGACCACTAATAGGAAGAAGTTCTCATGCTCATAGTGTCTATTTCAAAGAGGAAGATTGGAAAGAAAATGTAGATCAAGGAAAATCAGCATATTTGATAGATTTTCCAGATACATTGCTTGAGAAATATAGTCGAGGGCAAAAAGATTATATTGAATTTGGAGAGAAAAATGGTGAGAACACAGGATATAAATGTAAAATCAGAGAAAAATGGTATCAAATACCGTCGGTATGGGTACCGGATGCTTTTTTCTTACGTAGAAATAACTTGTATCCTAAATTTGTATTGAATTGTTGTGCTGCTGTTTCTACTGATACTATGCATAGGATAAAATTTAAAGAAGGTATTGAGCCAGAGAGAATAATTTTATCGTATTATAATAGTATTTCCTTTGCGTTTACTGAAATATGTGGACGCAGTTATGGTGGTGGAGTACTGGAAATATTGCCTGGAGAAGTGGGAAAGGTTTTGGTTCCTGTTTTAGATTGTGTTCCACTTGAAAAGATCAGAGAAGTGTTGCATCAAGTAGATCAGATTGTTCGTAATGGGGAGAACATTGAGAAGGCATTAGATATTGTGGATAATGGTATTTTGAAAGAGTATTTAGGTATTGATGAGAAAATGTGTTCTATGTCGAGAGGAATATGGAAGAAGATGCAGCATAGAAGATTAAAAAGGGGATAGAATGGCAGATTTTAAATATATAATGCAGGGGTTTCAAAAAGATATAAATTTTTTTGATGAAATAAAAGAAGTACTTGAAACAGAAGATTATACATCCATTTGGATATTGACAGCATTTGTTAATGAACGTGCTATATGTAATCTTATGCCAAGCATTAAGAAATCAAAAGCGGATATTTCATTTATTATAGGAATAAGAAACAATGTATCAACATATCAGGCTTTAAAATGTTTAATAAATATGAAGGTGAGCGTATTTGTATTTGATACGGCGAGAATAGAATCCATTTTTCATGCTAAAGTAATTGTGGGAAGTGGGACAAATTCTGCAAAAGTTATATGCGGAAGTGCAAATATAACTACAGGTGGTCTGGCTAATAATATAGAGGCTGGAATTATTAGCAAACTAAATTTAAGATGTGAATCAGATGAAAAATTTTTAACAGAAGTAAGAGAATATATTGATAACATAATTCATAATTATCCCCAAAATGTGAAGAAGATTTCAGAAGATAGAGAACTTGATGAATTGTATGAGCAAGGACTTGTTGTAGATGAAAATCAAAGAAAGCTTAGGAATAATTTTTTTTGTGCAAGCAAGGAAAAACAAGAAAAGTCTATAGTTTCACGATTTCCATTAGTAAATAAAAAATTATTAAGTTTTGGAAAAAAACAGAAACAAACAAATGCCATACTGAGAAAATTAGATCAGGTTATTGTTGAAGAAGTATGTGAAGAAGTTTGGAAGAGCAATAAATTGACAAAATCGCATTTGGGAATTGTGAAAAAAGGTACACATGCAAAAGGTGAAATGAGTTTAGGAAAAGGTCAATATAGACAAATTGATCAATTTACTTACTTCCGAGATACAGTTTTTCGAGATTTAGACTGGAAAAATAATAAAAGTGGAGATGAAATAGCAAACGCATATTTTACCATGATAATATGCGGGATTAATTATGGAGAGTACAAATTAAGAATATTGCATAAGCGAAAGGGAATGGTAGCATATCAGCAGAATAATTATGTAACAAGTATTCGATGGGGGGATGTTTCGCATTTGTTAAAAAATGAAAATTTGCTTGGAAGAGAATTGGTAATATATAAAACATCTGATAAAGAACGTTATGTAATTGACATTGAGTGAAAAGTTTATAAAAAGAAAAATTAAATATCGCTTTATTGCAGTATGGAAAGGATGAAGCATGAAAAATACAAGAGGATCTGAATGGAATAAATGGGATTTACATATTCATACGGCGTCATCATATGACAGCCCGTATAAAGCAGACGATGCAGATGAATTATTATGTCAAGCATTAGCAGAAAATGATATAAAAGCAGTTGCTATTACGGATCATTTTAAAATAGACAAAACAAGAATAGAACACTTAAGAAAACTTGCACCGGAAATTGTGTTCTTTCCTGGGGTAGAGCTGCGAACTGACAAAGGAGCAAATAATTTACATCTGATTCTTATCTTTTCAGAACTATCAGATTTAGAGACTTTATCAGCAGATTTTAACGCAATAATGTTACGAACATTGGCTAAATCAAAGGAGTCAGATGAAACTATTTATTGGCAGTTTGACGATATTGTGGAGTTTTGTAAAAATCATGGAGGATTAATTTCTATTCACGCAGGGAAGAAATCAAATGGTATTGATAAAGAGATTTCAAATGCATTACCGGTAAAAGAGGCAATTAAATCAGATATTGCTAAGCATGTTGATTTTTTTGAAGTGGGAAAGAAGAAAGATATAGTAGATTATTATAAATATGTTTTTAAGGAAATTGATGAAAAACCAATTATTTTATGTTCTGATTGCCATGATCCAAGAAAGTATAGTGCAAAGGAATCGTTATGGATTAAAGCCAATGTGACATTTGAAGGATTAAAGCAGTGTATTTTCCAGCCATCAGAAAGAGTATATGTAGGAACAATACCGGCAGCGGTAGATAGGGTAAATAAGAATAAAAAAGCTAATATAGATAGTTTATCTGTTCATAGAATAATTGAACCCAAAAATGATGGAGTAAGTTGGTTTGACTTTGATATATCGTTGAATGCAGGATTAGTGGCAGTAATTGGAAATAAAGGTAGCGGTAAGAGCGCTTTTTCAGATATAATCGGGCAAGTTTGCAAATGTAGAACGATGGGGAGTGCCTCTTTTTTAAATGATAACCGTTTTAGAAAGATGCCAAAGAACTTAGCAAGTGATTATATTGCGGAAATCAAATGGAAAGATGGCCATTTAGAACGAAAAGGATTAGATGTCAATGAATTTGAGACAGTAATAGAGGATGCACAATATCTACCGCAAAAATATATTGAAGATGTATGTAATGATATTGGAAATATCTTTCAGGAAGAAATTGATAAAGTGATTTATTCTTATGTCGACAGAACTGAAAGAGGAAGTGCTGCAAATTTGGCTGAATTAGTAAAAAATAAGTCACAAATGATCCAGATAGAAATGGAAGGTGTATACAAAGAAATTGAAAGACTTAATGAGTGCATTATTCGATTAGAAAGGAAAAAGACAAGCCAATATCGTTTGTTAATTGTAGATAGTCTGAAAAAATATCAAGAAATTTTGGAAAGACATGAAAAAAATAAACCACAAGAAATAAAGAAACCAGATGAAAAAGAGGAAAACATACAATATCAAGAAAAATTAAAAGAGATAGATAAAGAAATTACAGAATTAAATCAAAAAGTAGAACAAAATAGAGATGAACTTACTAAAATTAATGAAGCAATTGGTGAAACAGAACAAATAATTGCTAAATTGCGAGTGCTTAGAAGTGAATTTGGTGATATTAAAGAGGAATTGAATGTATATCTAAAAAAATATCAGTTGGAAATTAAAGAAGATTTTTGTTTAAAAGATCCGTTGGAAATAATAGAACAATATAAAAATAAACTAATTACAGATAAGACAATAAAACAATTGACATTAAACGGAAGTCCAATGGAAAAAGGCTTGCTTAATGAACTTAAAATTGCGCATGACAAGAAAAATGATCTTATATCAACTTCTGATATTGAAGAGAAAAAATATCAAAAATATTTGAATGATTTACAAGATTGGGAGAAAGAAAAACAAAAAATTATTGGGAGTCAAGACACAGAAGACTGTTTAACATATTATAAATCTGAGAAAGAATATCTTGATAATATTTTAGAGACAGATTATCATAGAGCTCGCGAAGAACGTAATATTAAATTTAAGGAATTATTTGTTTTAAAACAGCGAATTGTTATAATATATCAAGAGATTTATGCGCCGATTGAGCAAGAAATAAAGAAATTGTTGGGAGATTTGGAAGAAACTATTGAATTTCAAGCTGAAATGCAATTAATGGATAATGATTTTTCAAACAAAATTTTATCTTCCATTAGTCAAAGATTTGCAGGTGTATTTAAAGGGAAGACGGAAGCTAATAATAGAATAACAAGGTTGCTTAGAAGTACAGAATTTTCAGATGAAAATAGCGTACTTGATTTAGTGAACAGCATTATTTTAGCAGTAGATGAAGATATAGATAATTCTGAGAAAAAAATTACGGATAAAAAAGAATTTTATGATTATTTATATGGTTTAGAATACGTAGGGGTTTCATTCAAATTGAAGATGGGAGGTAGAGATTTAGAAGAATTATCTCCGGGTGAAAGAGGTATTGTTTTACTGATTTTTTATTTGGCGTTAAGTCAAAATAGCATACCTATAATTATAGATCAACCAGAAGATAACTTGGATAATCAATCGGTATATAATAAATTGGTTCCGTGTATTTGTGCGGCTAAACAAAAGAGGCAAGTAATTATCGTAACACATAATCCCAACATAGCTGTAGCTTGTGATGCGGAACAAATTATTTGTTGTAAAATGGATAAAAACACTCACAAAATCACATATTTATCAGGTGCAATTGAAGATCAAGAAATTAAGCAGAATGTAGTTGATATTTTAGAGGGAACAATGCCAGCTTTTGATTTGAGAAGAAGAAAATATGTTTAAAAACGTAGTGTTCTTAAAATAAAGATTGCTAAATATATTCAGTATCAGTTATAATGAAATGGCAACAAATTGGCAACAGAAAATCAGCAAGCCAAAATAATATATGTAACAGAGATAAAATAACGGCAGAAAAGAGATAAAAACTAAACAGATATGTTTAATGATATCTTCGGACTTGCCGAGTTTGAGTAGCTTGAAAAATCGCGGAAAAGCCCATAAATAAAGGCTTTGCGGGATGTCGAAAAGACCAAATGGAGTGCAAATGGAGTTTAAAAATTATTTTTTTCTCTTGTTTATATTCCAGATTCACCTGCAAATTTCGTGAAATCAGTTATTCTCATAAAATAAAATTAGAGTAAATATGAAGAACAGTTTGTTTTGATTGAAGTGATTTTCGTCAAGGCAGACTGTTTTTTTGTTGCCTGCATTTAGAAAACAGATACCACAGAAAGGTTCTTTATTTTCGATGAGCTTAAACTCCATGACACAGTAATCACACTGATGGAGAATTAAAAAAGTAAGCGCTTAAATTTTGGGTAGCTTTACCAATTCTGTTTTTGAACTCATAATGATGATAGTAAATAGATTTTTACTACACTCCTCTTGATAGGAGATAGAAATTTACTACACTTGGAGGTTTCATT
>SKDZ01000039.1_pt1 | contig 116366 bp, 112 predicted proteins | sample 4826551 | NCBI WGS metagenome assembly SKDZ01 (sample SAMN11008822, study PRJNA524170) | human gut metagenome | biome: Human fecal sample; material: Feces; isolation source: fecal sample from pouch patient p12, p15 | host: Homo sapiens | place: Israel: Tel-Aviv | collected 2016-02-02 | reverse complement strand
GCATTCGTTTTAATAAATCTATTATAAAAGAAAATACTGTAGACATCATCCATAAAATGGACTTTGTCTACAGTCTGAAATCACCACTGATGATTTTCTCTTTTGCGTCTGAAACTGCCTGATAGGCTTCCTCTGATAATTGTCCTTTTGTCAGATCTACCCCTTCTTCTTTCAAACCAAAGGTCAAATGCTTGCCGCCAGGAAATTTATCGTTATGAGAAGTTTCTGCAAATTCTTTGACTTCTGCACCGACATTTTTCTTTGTAGAAGTCAACGTGAAATTCCCTGTCTCGCCGTTCTCCATTTTATAATCCCCTTCATCCGCTTGATCGCGATCTACACCAATCACCCATACTTTTCTGCTATAGTCGTTTTCATTGCGGGCTTTTGCTTCTTGGAACACCCCAGCTCCAGTACTTCCTGCCGCCTGATAAAGAATATCGACTCCCTCTTTGTACATAGAAGCAGCAATAGCTTTTCCTTTATCTAGCGAATCATAGGATGCAGCATATTGTACGTTAACAGTAATTTCCTTGTTCAGTGCTGTGGCCCCTGCCTTAACGCCAGCTTCAAATCCGCTTTGGAAACGTTGGATCACGGGCCCTTCCATTCCACCAATAAAGCCTACTTGATCACTTTTTGTCGTATATGCGGCAGCTAGTCCTGCTAAATACGCACTTTCTTGATCTTTAAAGGTTGCTGATGAGATATTCTTTTTCCCAGTAATCTCACCATCTACCAAGGCAAATTTCAACTTTGGATTATCTTTAGCAGCATTTTCCAGTTCCTCTGCTTGCAAGTAGCTCAAGCTAATAATGGTGGTAAAGCCGTTTCTGATTGCCTGATCGATATTGGTACTGTTATCCTCTGGATTGTTCGTTTCTATATACGTAAAATCTTTTTTTGCTGTCAGCTTTTTCTCTTTTCCCCAAGCCTCTAATCCTTCCCAGCCAGCTTGATTGAAGGAGCGGTCATCAACCCCGCCAAATCCAAGAACCAAAGCGATTTTACTTTTCTCTTTTTCACTTTGCTTCTCCCCCTGAGACTGACTACAGCCGACTAACGTTACTAATGACACCAAAAACAACAATGAAACAAGTATTTTCTTCAAAATTTTTCTCCCCTTTTTATGTGTCTTGACACATTGAACTTTTAAAAGTATAGCATACCAATATATAGAACACTACTCTTCAACGAAGATTTTCCGTTTCCCAATTTCTCCACTATCAAAAAACCAGCAATCACTTCTGACTGCTGTTTTTTTATAGCTGTTATTCTGCTTTTACTGGACTACTTATATTCTCAGCTAAGTCCTCTAAAGCTTCGATATCATGAATCAAGTAATAATTCTTTTTCTTTTCGATAATATTCTCCTCACGAAAATTCGTGATTGTTCGTAAAAGATGTCGATAACTGACATTTAAGATTGAGGCGCAGGTGGTTAACCGAAATGAGAAACGTTCGTTTTCGTGATGGGTCAAAATAAACTTTGCTAAACGAGTTTCAACAGGTTCTGTCAGTGAGTTCGCCAAATTTATCCCGGAATTTAAACGATAACTTAGTAACTGGCAAATATTCTGCAAAAAGCGAACATCTTTTTGAAGCTGTGTTCGATATTGATTTAGCGGAATGCTGATACAGATGCACTTAGTCACTGCTTTAACGCTGCTTTTCGGCGATAATTCCCACAATGAAGAGGCTTCGCCGAGTGGTGTAGCGGGCTTTGCGTAATCGATGCAAATATTTTGTGTATCAGAAGAATACGAGTACACCATTACCGTCCCATCCACTAAAAAATACAAATAATCTGAGGTTTTTCCCGTTTGAATGAGGTGCTCTTCCTTTTCAAAAAAAAGTAAAGAAGCCATTGCCAATATATCTGAATCCATATAATCCTGCAGGTTGTGCTTCTCAACGTAAGCAGTTAATTGCTTCGTATCATGGATTTTTTTCATGAAATCGTCACCTCTAAGAAGTTTTTCTTTATTATAGCTTAGATTGTTTTTCGGCTCAATACGAATAATTATTTATAATTGTTTGTAAATTGTATGTAAAAGTTGTGTAAAATAGGACGTGCGTCACTTCATTGATTTTGATTCCCTGCTATGATTTAGACGTATTAGAAATTATATCCAACAGGAGGAGAAAAATGCAGTTCAAACAGTTAGCAAAAGGGTTCATCGGAGTCATGTTATTGACCACTTTGGCGGCCTGCGGTTCTGGGAATACAAGTAGCAGCTCAGAAAAAGAGAGCAAAGAAAAATTAGTTGTTCAATTCGTTCCAACAAACAATGATGGTAGTATGGAGGCAAAAGCAAAACCATTTGCTAAGTATTTATCGAAAAAGTTAGATCGTGAGGTAGAAGTGACGTTAGCTACTGATTATTCAACGATCGTCGAAGCGATGTCTTCTGGTCAAGTCGATGTCGGAATTATGCCGCCTGCAGCCTATGTTCAAGCAAAGGATGCTGGAGCTGCAGATGCAATCCTGACTTCTCAGCTCGGCGATTATGATCAAGAAACTGGCTTGCCATTAAAGGACAAACTTACGAACACCTTTAAAGGAGAAGTATTGGTTCGTGCCGATAGCGGATTGAATAAGTTAACTGATTTAAAAGGAAAAAATATCGCAACCTTAAGTCCTAACTCTGCTAGCGGCTACATCTATCCTGTCGCTGAATTGAAAGATGCTGGGATTGATCCTACTGCAGATACAAAGATGACCACTGTGAATGATATTCCGAGTGAGATTACCGCAGTGTTGAACAAGCAAATGGATGCGGCGTTTGTTTTTGAAGGCGCGCGAAATGTTTTTGCTTCGAATTTCCCAGATAATGATTTATTTAAGGATTTAAAAGTCCTGTACCTGACAAAAGGCGATATTCCGAATGACGCAATCGCTGTACAGCCTGACATGTCAAAAGATTTAAAAGCGAAAATTAAAGAGACCTTCTTAAATATGAAGGATGATAAAGATGGCAAAGAAGCAATGGCTTTGTGGGGGCATCAGGGCTATGAAGAAGCTGCTGATTCTGCCTATGACACGATCAGAGACTACACGAAAAAAGCAGCAGAATAAAACATCAGTAAGTGTCAGCAAGCTTTTTTTTGCTTACACTTAAAAAAATGGAGAAGGATAATGATTATTTTTGACAATGTTTCGAAGGTCTATCCCAATGGCGTTGTTGGCTTGAAGGATATTGACTTAACAATTGAAGATGGAGAATTTGTTTCCATCATAGGGTTGAGTGGTGCTGGAAAGAGCACTCTGCTGCGCAGTATCAATCGCTTGGCAGAAACCACCAAAGGAGATATTCGCATTAATGGAACCTCTATTACAAAAGCGAATAAAAAAGAGCTGCGACAGATTCGCCGCCAGATTGGTCTAATCTCGCAAAGCTTCAATCTGGTAAAGCGTAGTACGGTTCAGAAAAATGTGCTATCTGGACGTTTGGGCTATTACTCCACTTGGAAAAGTATTTTAGGTCTTTTTACGAAGGAAGACTACCAGCAGACAAAGGAAGCACTGGAAAAAGTTGGTTTGTCTGATAAATTGCAGACACGCAGTGATGAGCTCAGTGGTGGGCAACAACAGCGAGTATCCATTGCGCGAGCACTCGTGCAGCAAGCCCCCATTATTTTAGCGGATGAACCCGTTGCATCATTAGATCCAATCACGACTCAAAAGGTTATGATGGACCTAAAAAATATCAATCAAACGATGGATAAAACAGTCATTGTCAATCTGCATTCAGTCCCTCTGGCTCGTGAGTTTTCTACGCGTGTGCTCGCGTTAAAAGCTGCTCAGGTTGTCTTTGATGGTCGTCCAGACGACTTAACCGATGAACGCTTAGAGCAAATTTATGGCAATGCAATCTTTGAAGAAAAGGCAGGCGAAATCGATGAGCTTGAAAGAAACCGTTCACTTTAAATGGTATAAACACCTGCTTATTCTTCTGTTCTTAATTGTTTGTTTTCAAGGAAGTGCCTGGATCACGTCAGCTGATTTTTCTCAGGTTTTTCAAAACTCCAATCAAATGACTGTCTTTTTATCACGCTTCATTCATCCAGACTTTAGCTATTTACCTAAATTAGTCGAGCCTATGGTGAAAACACTTCAAATGTCTTTGCTTGGAACGGTCATTGGCTTAATTTTAGCGATCCCTGTTAGTTTTTTAGCGACCACTGTAGTGACAGAAAACCGTCTTCTTTCTACCATCTTTCGTTTTCTTTTAGGTTTAGTACGGACCATCCCTACCCTGCTTTTAGCCGCGCTTTTTGTTGCTGTGTTTGGAATTGGTGAAGCGACTGGCGTGTTGACTATCGCTGTCTTTACTTTTGGTATGGTGTCACAATTAATGTTTCAAGCAATTGAAACCATTGACTTTGGCCCGATTGAAGCCGCTGCGGCTGTTGGAGCAAATAAAATGCAAATCGCTATTTGGTCGATCGCTCCACAAGTTTTGAGTCAGTTTGCGAGCTATGCTTTTTACGCGTTTGAGGTGAATGTTCGTGCTTCTACTGTCCTTGGATATGTCGGAGCTGGTGGTATTGGCGTTATTCTAAATTCCTCACTTGCGCTTTTGAATTATGAACGAGTTTCAATCATTATTCTAACGATCCTAGTAACTGTCGCGATCGTTGATAAATTAAGTGAACGTGTCAGGAGGTCCCTGTTATGATGCTTCGTGAAATGAACAGAAGAACCCTTTTATCATTAGTTGCTTTAGTGATTCTCGTTATTTTGTCGGCCGCTACTCTGGATTACTCTGGATTAAGCACCTTCTCTCCTTCCATGGGAATGGACGTTTTGAGAGGGTTAGGTCAGCCTGATTGGCAGTTTCTATATGATGGCAGCGGCGAGGATTTGATTAGTTTGCTATTATTAACCATTGGAATCGCCTGTTTAGGGACAATGATCGCTACGGTATTAGCGATTCCCATTACCTTGATCAGTGCGGTTAACCTCTGGCAAGCACATCCATGGGTAACAAAAATTGGCAAGCTTATCTGTAATGTTTTACGAGCTTTTCCTGAACTAGTTTTTGCAATTATTTTTGTGAAAGTCGTCGGACCTGGCCCCTTTGCTGGTGTTATGGCGATTGGCGTCCATCAGATCGGAATGCTTGGCAAACTTTTTACAGAAGAAATGGAAGCGATGGATGAGCGACTTGTTGAAGAAATGCATGCGGTAGGAGCAAATTTTTGGCAAACGATTTTCTTTGTTCGCATCCCCTATTTGATGCCGATTTATTGTTCTTTAGCATTAAATCATTTTGAAATAGCGGTTCGTAGTGCGGCTACCTTAGGCTTAGTTGGCGCTGGCGGAATCGGTGCTCCATTGATATTCGCGATTCAAACTCGGTCTTGGAGCAAAGTGAGTATTATTTTGATTGGCGTAGTCGTAACCGTGTTTATTTTAGATCAAATAACCGGAATTATAAGAAAGAGATTGAGATAAGAATGAATATATTGCATATATCAGATATACACTTTCGCAGAGAGTATGAGGCTTGTGAAGAAGGCTATAAGGGAATGCTGGCTACGATGCAGAATCCCCTTATCCCTCTGGAGCAATGCATTCATCATCTCCTGCAGCAAACACCCTTGGACCTTGTGATTATCAGCGGAGATTTAACCGAAGATGGCGAAATAGACGATTATCGATACTTGAAGACTTGGCTGGAAAATGCGCTAGGAGAAACGACGATTCTTGTTACTCTAGGCAATCACGATATCAAAGAACATTTTTGGGTAGGCTGGTGCGATGAAGCCGCCTCTTCTGCCCCGTACAACCAGATAGTCAAATATCCTGAGTTTACAGTGATTTCCTTTGATAATTCAAGCTATGGATACGCAGATGGTATAGTGGACGATCAGCAATTTCAATGGCTGAAAAAAGCCTTAGAGCAAGAAAAAGACCAACCGATTTTCTTGGTCACCCATCATCATCTACTGTCTCACCAAAGCAGTATACCAAAATGGCCTGGTACCGAACGTTTCTTGAAGCTAATCGCACCTTACGATATTCGCTGTATCCTAAACGGTCATACCCATCACACATTTACTGATGAAATTAATGGGATCCCCTATTTTACTGTATCGAGTATGTCCTTTGTTGGTGAAGATGAAGGCGATGGCTTCGTACGCTTTGAAGAACGTCATGGGTATAACCTTTATCATCTCGATCAAGGAAGGATTGTTCGCCAGACAACAGAAAACTTTATTCCAGGCAACATTTTAAAAACACTTCAAATGAAGGATTAAGGCATTATAAATCAAAAAAAGAGACCGAACAGCTGAATACGCTTCGGTTTTTCTATTTTGAGTCAGCTAAAGGAGCACGCAGAATGAACATTACGTTTTTAGAGACAAGTGATATGCATGGCTATGTTTCACCAACAGACTATTCCGGCAGAACCGATCTGGCCTTAGGAACGGCTAAAGTATCGTCGAAACTGAAGGAATTACGGGCAAAAGCAGATGGACCGGTAATTACGATCGAAAATGGTGATTTCATCCAAGGGTCTCCTTTGAGTTATTATCTTGCTAAAGAATATGGTTCAGCCAAAGAGCTTACAGACTTGATTAACCAAATGAGCTATGATGTTCAAGTGTTGGGAAATCATGAGTTTAACTATGGTGTGGATTATCTCGAGGAAGCGATTAAGAATTATCAAGCGCCTATATTAGGAGCCAATATGGTGAACAAAAATGACCAACCATACTTTGGAAACGCCTATAAGATTATCGAAAAGGTGGGTGTAAAAATTGCTATCTTGGGATTAACGACACAATACATTCCTCACTGGGAAAAGCCAGAAACCTTAGCAGGAATTACGTTTAAGAGTATCGTCGAAACAGCAAAAGAATATGTTCCTCTATTAAGGAAACAAGCAGACTTGGTAATCGTTAGTTACCACGGCGGATTTGAAAAAGACTTGTTAACCGGTGAGGACACAGAAGCGCTAACTGGAGAGAATGAAGGCTACGAGCTATTGCAGCAGGTTGAAGGCATTGACGCCCTTTTCACCGGTCATCAGCACCGGAAAATTGCTGAAACGGTTCATGGAGTTCCCGTTGTTCAACCAGGCTATCGTGGCGAGTTCATCGGTGAAATTCGTCTTACCGTCGAGAAAAAAGAGGGGCAAGTGGTTGTTACAGATCACCAGGTTGCTTTACACTCAGTTGAAAAATCAGAGCCTGATCCAGAAATTCTTGCAGCGATCGTACCGGTAGAAGAAAAACTAGAGAAATGGTTGGATCAACCCTTAGGTAAAGTGAACGGAAATATGCGTATTAATGATCCGATGCAGGCTCGTCTTGAGGAACATCCCTATGTAGAGTTTATTAATCGTGTACAATTATTTGCCAGCGGCTCAGAGATTTCTGGAACTGCGTTATTCAATAATGAAGGAAAAGGCTTTGGTGAGACGATCACGATGCGGGACGTCATCACCAACTATATTTATCCGAATACTCTGGCAGTGATTCAAATAAATGGTGCAGATTTGAGAGCGGCGTTGGAGCAGACCGCAAATTATTTAGCTGTAGAAAATAACCAAATCGTATTCAATCCAGCCTTTATTCAGCCTAAGCCCCAGTACTACAATTATGACATGTATGAAGGGATTCAGTACACTATTGATATGAAACAGCCTGTTGGACAACGGATTACCGAACTTCGTTTTAAAGGTCACCCCGTTCTTCCGCAACAAATGCTGGAAGTGGTGACAAATCAATATCGGGCAATCGGCGGAGGAAATTATGCGATGTTTGGTGCGGAGAAAATTGTCCGAGAAATCCAAATCGACATGACCGAATTAATTGCCGACTATTTGAATATTCACCCACGCATCGAAGCAAAAGTGAATCATAATTTTCAAGTGATTTTGTAGTATATAAATAAAAAATTCAAAAAGGTGTGAGCAGTTTTTTGCCCACACCTTTGTTATGCCAAATTGTTAGGCTGTCTGATTTCCATCCAGCCATTCTTTAGCCAGCGATCTACCTCATCAAAACAAAAAATTTTCCTCTGATGGTTCCTTAAATAAGACTATTTTGATCCTTTTTCCATGAATAAGATTTTGCATCAGACAATACTTCATTTCTGAAAAAGTTGCGGCACCAATATAGCCTAATACCCCTTTCCGATCTTGATTAAATACAAAAAATAAATCCGCTGCTGCGATATTTAAAAAAAAGTCGTCAAGATTTCTGGATACTCTTTGTCTAGGATCGGACATGAGCGAGGATAATCAATTAATTCAATGCCTTTTTTACTGAAATCTTTTTCCATATCTCGATATTCTTCTTGGAAAACAATACTTCCAGAAATAACAGCTTTCACAAAATTGGCCTCCATTTTTTTATTTTTCAGACACTCCACCATACCGGATACCTCTCAAAGAAAAGACATAGCAAAAATCAATAGCAGCTATCTCTCCACGGTTTTTTACTGGTAATTTTATTTTTCTTTTGGAAATTGTATCAGGAAGGTCGTTCCTTCATTTTTTCGGCTGGTCACTTCAATTGAACCGTGGTGCAGGCGCACTAGTTCCTTCACGATTGATAATCCAAGACCTGACTCGCCTATCTTTGTATTTTTACTTGACGGATCGGCTTTATAATAGCGATCCCAAATGTTTTTTTGTTCCTCTTCAATCATGCCGATGCCATTGTCCTCGACAGTAATAAATACAGGCTCTTTGTCAAATGATGTTGGTAAAGAGAAATCTTAGAATAATTTGGACAGAACAGAAAGAAGAAACTCTCTTTCTGTTCTGTTTATTTGGTTAAAAATGTTTTGCCATGACGAATCATGATCCGTAGTTTGAAATTGTAAAAGCTGCGAAAGCCGTACGCATTGCGTTTTAATACTTTGATGTGGTTGTTTAAACATTCCAATGGTCCATTTGAATAGCTGTAGTGAAGCGCATTTTGGATCTGTGGCAGAAACTTTTTAAACGTTCGTAAAGTGGTTGTATAGGTTTCAGGAAGACCGCTGACTTCTCTGTTTAAACAGTCCTCAAATAATGACTGATCTCTTTTCTTTACCGCATAAAGAATGTCTTGGTATAACTGATAGCCTTGGCGCAGGTTGGGACAAGCAGATAACAGTCGATCGACAATCTCACTTTCAGTCAAATAATCTTTAAAACTGGCACGCCAAACCCTTTTTTCGTAGTTTAACTTTGCTTCTTCTTTTTGTAGGAGTTTCCAATAGCGTTTCAATTTTTTCCCTAACCCTCGTTGAGAGTGGGAAGTTCCTTTAAGCCGTGCCGTGGTTTCTTTCACTCGATGATTCAAGAAGGTTCTGCCAATATGTTGGACGATGTGGAAACGGTCGATGATCAACTGAGCATTCGGGAAAAGCTTTTTCACCAATGAAACATAAGGCGCATACATATCAATAACAATCCATTGAACGGCTTCACGAGTCGCTAATGAAAACCGAGAAAAATAGCATTCTAAATAAGGCAAGCGTCGATTTTCGACAATATCCAATAATGCATGGCTTTGTCCGTCCATCATGATAAAACTCATTGCACTGGCAACACTTCGAACCGATTTGAATTCATCAAAGCATAAGACCTTTGGCAAAGCCTGTTTGAAAGGATTCAATGGGCGGTAGAATCGCTTCATGACACGATAGACCGAAGAAGTGGAAATATTTTTCTGACGAGCGATTTCCGTCATGGAAGTATTCTCTTTTAAGCGAGCAATGACAGACCAACGAACTTTTTGACTAATGAAACAGTGTTTTTCAGCAACAGAGGTATCCGCTACGAATGTTCTTTGGCAAGACTTACATTTAAATCGTTGTTTCTTCAACTCCAGATAAGTGCGATACTCAGACGCATCATTCAGTAACAACCGAACGGTTGTCGTCCCCCAACGAATGATCCTAGAGGGGACGACACAAAGACAATGGGAACACTCTTCTGGCTTGTACAGAAGAGTTCCTTTGTAAATCATGGATTTGAGTCAATATCTTGGACACATTTTAGTAGAGACGGTTAAGCCATTTTTTCTTTTGCTAATTCTTCAAATTCCTGTGGGGTTAGATAGTGAATCGAGCTATGGATTCGATTTCGGTTATAAAATCCTTCAATGTAGCTAAATAGCGCTCGATTTGCTTCTTCAAAATCTGAGTAGCTAGTCGTGTAGACTTCTTCTTTTTTCAATGAGGCATGGAAAGATTCGATTCCAGCATTATCATAAGGTGTTCCTTTTCTACTATAAGAATGCCTTATTTTGTTGGTTTTAAGCCATTGTTCCACTTCTCTTGCTGTGTATTGGCTGCCCAAGTCAGTGTGTAGAATCATTCCTTCTGGAATGTGATAATGTATTTTTGCTTTATTCAATGTTTGAATGACACAATCCACAGTCATTCGTTTTGAAAATGTATAACTAATAATTTTTTTCGTGTGTAAATCCATGATTGAAGATAAGTAACACCAACCATTTTTCTTAGTAGGAATGTACGTAATGTCAGCTGCCCATTTCTCACAGATCGTTTCAGTAGAAAAGTCCTGATTTAAGAGATTCTCTTTTGAAATGATCGGTTTATTAGACCTTTGAGGTCTATATTTTTTAACTACAATCGACCTTAAATTTAATTGTTTCATTAGCTTTTGGACATGTTTAAGAGATACTGAAATCCCTTCTTTTAATAAAACTTGATGGATCTTTGTGGCACCATAGCGTTGTTTATTCGTAAAAAAAATTGTTGAAATCTTCTTTTTCAACTTATTATTTCTGATTTCTGTAGCTGTCAACGGTTTATTCTTATAAAAATAATAGACACTTCTAGGGATTTCTAATAACCGACATAACAAAGAAACAGTGTAATCCTTACACCATTTTTCAATAAATTGAACAAGCGAATTTAGGTTTTCCGAGAGAATATGGCTGCGGCTTTTTTTAAGATTTCAAGTTCCTCATTTAAACGAGCATTTTCTTTTCTCAGTTCAGCTACTTCTTTTCCAGTCAGTCCTGTGGACTGATCAGGTAAATATAAATTCTTCCATTTGTAAATCGTTGCTTCAGATAAGCCATATTCTTTCGCTAACCCTCGAACAGAACGTCCAGTTTGATTCAGTTCAACAATCATTTGTTTAAAATTTTCTTCATATCGGGTCATAAAAATTCATCCTCTCGTAGATAAGTTTAATTTATTCTTGTCTCTACGAAAAGCTGTCTAAGATTTGATACTAACACCAAGTTATCTTTAGAACCATTTCAGATACATATGAAACAATTACATATGATTTTTTCATAAAAAAACAGTACTGTCTAGTAGTATAAAATATACAAATTTCTTAAAAATTTTTTCACTAAAATCACTACCTGAAACAGTCTAAAACACTTATATATCAACGTTTAATGAAACTATCTCCGTTTCATTTCAGATACAAATAAATATAGTCGGGCTCCAAATCCGAAAAAAAATACCCCCAGTAGCTTATCCTAAGCTACTGGAGATGTATAAGTACGGTCATATAACAACGGGGTAGGGTAAATAAATGAAAAAGATGGAAGAATCATTATTCAATAACTTTTTTAAATACTTCGTTGTAATCAGTTACCTGTCCGTTCTTAAATACCACAGAATAATCTTTTTTCCCATTTTCAAGTAACCGAAGTGGAATGTCTTTACCAACTTGCTCTGTCACTGCATTACTGATACCTGTTAGATTAGCTAATAAATCTGATAAAGATTGAGCATCTGTAGAAATCTCTGTATCAGTATTTATCGTGATTCCTTTATCTTCATTTACAAGCTTCCAAGTAGGTGGTATAGCTGTGTATGTTTCGATGAATGAATCAATTCTTTCATCTATCGTCTTCCCAGTATCTACTTCTGTCTCATTACTCTTAGATGAATCGATTCTTTCATCCATCGTCTGCTCCGTAACTGCTTCTGTCTCATTATTCTCACCGGAAACTCTCTTCACACCCAAACTTATATATTGTCCATCTTTAGTGTGCATAGTTAAAATTCCCACGCTTTTACTAATAAATTCACTATAACCAGTTCTTTCAATAGAGACTTCAATGTATTTCACACTATCATACTCAAAAGAAAAATAGACATGTAAAAGCATTTTGTTGTTTACATCTACATAATAATCCTTTGACTCTACTTGAGACCTTCCTATACGGAATACAACTTTACTGTCTGATATCTCTATACCAGCATCCTTATTATTAATCTGCCAATCTCCAAGTAGCTCTTCTGGCAAGCTAGTAGTTTCTTGTGAACACTTTACCACTTCACTGGTAGAGGTCGAAACATTCACCTCCGCACTGTTAGAAGAATTTTCCAAGGAATCAGGAGCCTTAGCACAACCAACAAGTCTTTATATATTGTGCAGCCGATATTTTCTTCATTCAGTACACCCTTGAAATATGCAGTGTTAGATAAAGCAGTTCGTCCTGATTTGCTGAGGCACCCATCTCTTCTTGAACGTACTCCTTGATTTTCAAGGCCGCCCGATACTCTTTCGGAAAACGCTGCTTCACTGAAGCCAGCAAAAAATCATCCTTCTCCGGCAACTCTTCCTTCTTAATCATTCGGGCAATAAAAAACTGTAAATGCGTCACAAATCTTAAGTAAAGCATCGAATCTTTATCAACCTTTTTTTCGGGAAACAGATATCCTAGCATAGCCAAGATATCCTTTAGTGCTCTTACCGAGAGCATGGTTTCTTCCATATTTGCTTGTTCACTTTGGGCATTTACAATGTGAAACGCAATGTTTCCAGCCTCCTCTTCTGGCAACTGAACATTCATTTTTTTGTTGATCAATTGGATAGCATAGCAGCCGATCTCAAATTCTTTTGGGTAATACTTTTGAATTTCAATCAGCAGGCGATTTTGAAAAACAATGCCTTTTTGACTGCGTTCAATGGCATGCTTCAAGTGATCAACCAAGGTAAAAAATAGACTTTTATTCAGCTTAAAGTCAAACTTGGCGTTGGCATAATCGATAATTCGCTTGACGCAAATAATTAGATCATCCGGAGCAGCCTCAAACAGTTTAATGTAATCCTTTTTTAGAGCATCAGAAAGTGAATCTAATTTAAATACTTTTTGGATTTTGTCAGCCGGAACCAAATCGCCTTTCTTTAGTTGAAATCCAATCCCTTTCCCCATCAAAATTACTTCTTTGCCTTGCTTATCTAAGCAAAGAATTAAACTGTTGTTTAACGTTTTAATTACTCTCATTAGATTCACCGTTCTCTCTAAGCTAAGCCATTTCTTGCGATTACTTTTTGATACCAAAAGAAGCTTTCTTTTTTTATTCGTTTTAATTCTTTAAGATTCTCATCGGTTCGGTCAACATATATAAAACCATAACGCTTATTGAAGCCTTGATGGGTACTAACAACATCAATCGCTGACCAAGGTAAATAACCAAAAACATCTACACCATCTGTTAAAGCTGCTTGAATAGCCAGAATATGTTTGGCTAGATAATCAATTCGATCCTGGTCATTAATTCGTCTATCTTCCTCAACTATGTCGGGTGCCCCATAGCCATTTTCAGTAATTAAAATAGGTAAATCATAGCGATCGTACAATTTCCTCAATGTTAATCGTAGTCCAGTAGGGTCAACTACCCAGCCATATGGCGTTTTATCTACATAAGGATTTTCAGCTGCCCGGTAGACACCTTCTTCTCCCAACATGATCTGTTGATCCCCCGCTCTAGCGGAAACATCTGATCCGTCATTTTTGCTGGCAGCGATGGTGGCAGTTGAATAATAATTAATCGCAATAAAATCGGGTTTACCGGAGGATAAAATTGCCTGATCCTCTGCCTCAATTTTAGGATATAATCCACGATCATTCAAATAGTTTTCAAACAAATAATTGTATTTTCCCCGAACTGCTACATCTAAGAAAGACCAGCCTCTCAATGTTTCCCAATTATGGGCTGCAATTGCATCTTCTGGACTGGAGGTAGCTTGATACATAGCCGTTAAATTGATTGCTGGACCGATTTTTCCTTTAAGATTCAACTGATGATACAAGTGAATTACTCTAGCTTGAGCTAATAAAACATGGTGATTAATTTGAAAGAGTTCTTTTTTTGAAGGCAGCTCTCCACTTGGTGGCAAACCAATCGCTCCAGGATGAAGGATCATCGTGTTTTGCTCATTAATTGTCAGCCAATAGTTCACCTTGTCACCATACTCAGTAAGCAATACCTGTACATAGTCCACAAAATAATCGATAGTTGCTCGATTTAACCAACCGCCCTGCTCCTCTAGAAAATAAGGTAAATCGAAATGGTACATGGTGACAATCGGTTCGATTCCCTGATTCAGGCATTCATCAATTACTTGATGATAAAAAGAAATTCCCTTTTGATTGGTTTTATTATTTTCAATATCCATAATTCGCGTCCAAGCGATGGAAAAGCGAAAAGCTTTTAAGCCTAATTCTTTAAACAGCTGTATATCTTCTTTATAGTGATGGTAAAAATCCGAGGCAACTTCAAAATTAGCTACCCCTTCTGTATGCTGATACTTGTCAATAATAGACGGTTGTTTCCCATCCTCCTGATAGGCACCCTCTGCCTGGTAGGCACTAATGGAGGCACCCCATAAAAACTTCTCTGGAAATGCTGAAAGCTGTTTGTATTGCACAAAAATCCTCTCCTTAACTAATTTGCATCAATGGTTCGTGTTCCTTTAAGCTTCCGCTTGCTTCACTAATTCCTGCGTAATTTTCACTGTTGGTCACTACCACAATCACTGTATCATCGTAGCCAGCGTTTCTAATGGCAGCGAAATCGGCGTTGATTAATAATTGTCCTGCTGACACCTGATCTCCTGCTTTTACAAATACTTCAAAGGGTTCCCCTTTTAAATTCACGGTGTCGATCCCCACATGGATCAATAATTCAATACCTTCTTTAGAACGTAGACCAATCGCATGTTTAGATTCTAAAATAGTAATGACTTCTCCCTCAACAGGTGAATAAATGCTGTTTTCTTCTGGATGAATGGCTACGCCCTTTCCCAATAGTCCCTTAGAAAAGACAGCATCGTTCACTTCAGAAATAGGACACACGGTTCCTTTTACCGGATTTTCAACAATGACTGCTTCGGCTATTGCCGTTTGCTCTGATTCATCAGAAGTATCGTCAAATCCAATTAGATAAGCAATGATAAAGGTTGCAACAAAGGCGATTACACACGTAATAATTGCGTGAACAATATTCATTGGATTTTCTCCAATAAAGGCTGGTAAGGCTGCTAAGCCAGGGGAAACAAAGGCATATCTGACTAAACCGCTCAAGCCAGCATACAAACCAGCAATTGCACCACCAATCATGGAAGCAACTAATGGTTTTTTCAGCTTCAAGGTTACTCCATAGAGTGAAGGCTCAGTAATTCCCATTAAAGCAGTGATCCCAGTGGACACAGCTAGCTGCTTCAACTCTTTGTTTTTAGTTTTCGCGGCTACAGCAAAGGTAGCACCTGATTGAGCAATATTAGAAGCCAGCATTCCTGGCCCATTGATCATTTCAGAACCCGTACTGCTCAATTGCATAGTAGCGATTGGCGTCATTGCCCAAGCTGTACCCGTAACCACCAAAAATGGCTGCAAACCACCCATCAAAAATGGAATTAACCAAGCTGCTTTGCCGTTAATCCATTCAGCCCCCATTGCTATAAGATCGTTCAGCAACGTTCCAAACGGTCCAATGACAACCAACGCTAAAGGCCCCATAATTAAAAATACCAGCATCGGCTTAGTAAAGAATTTAATAAACGAAGGCGAAATTCGATCCGCAAAGGGCTCTACATAGGACATGATCCAAACAGTAAAGATAATCGGTAAAACTGATCCCGCATAATCTGCAGCTAATACCGGAATTCCTAGAAAAGAAACGGCATCGCCAGTAGAAAAAAGCTGTGAAATATTTGGATGAAGCAAAATGCCAGCAACAGTAATCGCCAAAATTGGGTTGACATCAAACTTTATGGCTGCCCCATAGGCTAATAGTACTGGCATAAAATAAAAGGCTGCATCAGCAATAGTATTCAAAATGATGTAAGTTTGACTACTGTCTGATAGTACACCAGTCAAAGTCAAGACGGCCAAAATGGCTTTTACCATCCCGGCACCTGTTATAGCTGGAATCATCGGTGTAAAGGTGGTAGAAATGACACTAATCAATCTTGAAATAATACTTTCTTGATTGTCTGAAGAGGGGCCCTTTTTAATTGAAGTTCCCACTTCCTTTTGAATTTCCTTGAAGGCTGTTTGGACTTCATTGCCAATCACCACTTGGTATTGTCCACCGCTATCCACCACACTAATTACACCAAGTGTTTTTTCTAAGGCTTTCGTATCGGCTTTCCTTTTATCTTTGAGTTCAAAACGCAGTCTGGTGGCACAATGGGTTAAGCTGACCACATTTTCTTTTCCCCCAACCTGTTGCAATACATTTCTTCCTACTTCTCTGTAATCCATTATTCTCTCTCCTTAAAGCAGTAAAAAAGACCAAGTCAAACCACGCCCCAATCAACATTGAAGTGTTAGTTTGTCTTGGTCTTGCCTGCATAATCAGTAACATGCCAATAACGTTATTTTGCTGTAATCCAATAATAGCACATTATGATAGCGCAATCAACAGGGAATTTAATTTTTTATCTTTTCGTTTGACCGTATAGGGTAATATAACAGTTAGATCACATCAACTAGGGTATATCTGCGTATACTTACTGCTAAAATAAGTATATCTAATATTAACTATACCAGTAAAACCATTCCTACATAACCAGCGGGAAATTCCCAAAATCGTGAAAGCATCAAAAATGCATATAACGGATCACACAACTTCAACAATTCTGCTCTTGGGAAAAATTGATGAATTTGGTGAGTAAAGGATGGAATAAACAGCATTCCAACAATATAGGCAACAATAGTGATACTTGTTTTTTTGGTAAAAATCAGTAAGCAATAGCCAATTTCAATCATTCCGAGATATAAAGGTATCGATAGAATGATTTGGGCTAGTATTCTTAAAAATTAACTAGCAAATGTTTAAACTGATTTATTTCTAATCTACATGTAGTAAGTATTTCAATTCCACCAATTATCAATAAAAATACCAAACATATCCATAATAATTTTTTCTTTTTCATTTCTTTTATATTGTTATAACAGTGAATAACATAAAAATTCCCGACAATCATTGTAATATTTTTTTGTCACCTGTATTAGTATTTAATTTATAGGAAACTATAAAAACTCCCTAGTGAATTTACACCTTTGGGAGTTCCTGTTTGGACGGTATGCATAATACATTTAAATCAATTTAACATTAACACCTCAGCATATGGTATCTCCACATATATACGGTCTTTCTTTGGATAGTACTCAATATTTATGTTGATAGCACTTCCATTGTCTAATATAGCTTTAGCCCGGTATGTGTTATCTCCATTTTCATGAGTAATCGTCACATCATCACATGATCGATTTAAGTTGTACTGTTCTTGTAAAATCTGTGTTACCAATGGTTTTGATGACTTCTCTAATCCAGATGTACCTGTCATTTTTGAAAAAATAATACCTATAATAGCCAAGACAACAATACCTATAATGACAAACTTCTTGTTCATATTTACTTTATTCAACTTTTTATCTCCTATCTCCAAAATAATTTGCTCTTATCCCTCTTATCAGTACATTGACATCCCTAAAAGTACACCAAAGATTGCTCCAGCTACCCCTGCTATCATCAAAATCGTACCCATTTTCTCATCTTTTTCTCGATATAAGTAGCCCATAATAACAGCAACAGCACCAAATACAACAGGAATAAATGCTAACGATACTACCATAGAAATCCAACCAATAATCAAATACAGCTTCCCTGTCTCTTGTCCATGTACGATTTGTTCCTTCATTTCATTAATTGTCTGCTCAGTACTTTTCTTTACTGTGTCTGTTCCGGTTGTCTCATCTGTTTCTTGTAGTGCTCCACAAAACTGGCAATACTTACTTTCATCTGTTATTTCTTTGCCACATTTTCTACAATACATGTCTTCTCCTCCTAAAATCATTCAATTGCTTATTAGTTAACTGTTTACTTTATTAAATACATCAGAAAACAGCTCATTCATTGGTACACTTAATATCTCAGAAAGCATCTTCATTTGATAGGGTTTAGGAATCGTTCTCCCTGTTTGCCACGAACTTACACATTGCTGTGTAACATTCATTTTTTTTGCTAACTCCGTTTGAGAAAGTCCTTTTTCTTTTCTGTATCGGCTGAGATTACTTACTTTTTTCATGATTCTCCCCTCCTGTTTTATTATATACAACAATATGATGTATTTCAACTCATAAAATATAAAAAAACTTCAAATACCATTACAAATACAACAACTTGTTGTACTATACTGAGATGGGGGTGTATTAATGAAACAGAAACAATATGCAAAGGTCATTAGAGAAAAGCGAAAAGCTCTCGGGTGGACACAAAAAGAATTAGCTGAAAAAATCTTCTCTACACAACAGGCAGTAGCAAGATGGGAAAATTCTGTAACAGAGCCTAACCTCGATAGCTTAACAGCTCTTTCTAGAGCCCTAGGAACCCCTGTAAGCCATTTTCTAGACAATGTTGTCGTAGATTATGAGGAAGAGTTTTTGGCTCTCTATCGTTCTCTTAGCACTGAAGATGCAGTTCGAACAATTGACTATATGAAGCTATTAAAAAGGCAAGAAAATGAACGCAATCAGCTATTGAAAGATTGAAAAATAAATAACCCACCGAACTTTAACGGTGGGTGTATTGAGATGAAATAAGATTAAGAGCTATGGATAACCTGTCTAGTTTAATACAATTGGGTCTTTTCTCTTCCTTACTCTCCGTCCATCATCTCTTGTTACACTTGTAAATTGATACAGAGGAACTATCCCAGCTCCTGATAATATCAATTCTTTTATTGTTTCATCTATCCCTGCCCCTTTCGCTAAATATATTAAAAAACTACTACTTGCTTTCACATTGTATAGTTTCTTAATATCCTTAGAAGCTCGTTCAAGAGTGAATCCTTGTTTAACAAAGTAGCCTCTGTTTTTTATTAAAGCATTTTTCACGCTGTTATCCCCAACATTACGTAGGCGTTCACAAACAGTGTTAATAAGTTCTTTCTCTGTCATTAGATATGTCCCTTGCCACGATAAGCCCTGTAAAACTTCATGTGCTTCATCTAAAATCAATTGTTTTTCCTTGCTGAGTTCTGATCGGGAATTTTGAGGAAATACTCTTTTAGCCTCTTTTTCGTTAAAACATATCTTAACCCATTCATAAGAAAAATATTGATATGTAAAATGAATTTTTTCCAGAAGTGGAAGGATATCTTCATTCAATTTTTGAATCACAGAAGTTGCATTAAAAACGTCTAATCGATAGACATTGCTTCTCTTATGATTAAAGTTTCCTAACGCTTTCTCTTCCTTTAACCTATTTAGGTATTCGAGCATCTTCAAAGGAACATCTTCATCATCTAATTTTTTTATCAATCCTATAAAAGTCATAAGTGATAGTAACTTATTACATTTATCTATGTCATAAGTTTTACCATAGTAAGAACTCATTTTTTTAGCTAATTGTTCCCCCGACAAAATACAAGTCACACTTTCCTTACTATCATCAAAAAAATTAACATCAGAAAGCAAGACATCATAGACACGTCGCATTTCCTCTAGATAATTCCTTATTGTCCTGAAAAGTTTGTCTTTCATTGATTCAAGAGTGTCAAAAAGTACTTTTGATTCCTCTTTCAATTTTCGAAAATGTGTAGGATACAAGTCTAGGTTCTCTAATAGCCAATTAAATGTTTCTACCCGACTGTCTTTCTTTAAAATTAGCATCACAACTCCAATAAAATTTTCACTGATATCACAATTACTGGAATGACAATAAAAAATGGAATGCCCAGTTTTACTGGTAAAAATACTAGCAGAGGGATTATGATCGTTGTGAAACAGACATCTTAAGTTTTTACTTGACTTAAGTAATTTATTCATATCAATGGTTAACAATCTTTCATAAATCTCATTAAAAGACATGTCGGAGGAATCAAACAGGCAGTCTTTAAACCACTGTTTCATTTCTTCTTTGTCGTCATTTTTTATCAACTTAACAAAATCGGTTTCATTGACTAGTTCATACTCTCTCCCTGAATCACTTTGACAATTTTTAGAACATGTCATGGTAAAATCAATCGGAAGCTCAGTAATATCTAACATGTTGTCTTCATTAATTATTATCACTGCATCTGACTTATATCCTCCAAAAAACATTCTATTCGAAGCATTTACATTGTCATCACACCCGGGGATGTTCTTTTTCAAGTATTCGTAAACAGCAACCATTTTACCATAGTCAGTAATTGCTTCTTTTAATAGAAAGACAATCTTGTATTTTTCTAGATTTTCAGAGTACCGAATACTTTTTTGTATCGCAAACGCAGAATTATGAACTAAATTGATAGATAAAACCTTTTCTATGCTTAAGTATCTACTATCATCTTTACTCAAATCTACTACCTTCCCCTTCTCATCTTTAACAGTGTTATCGACATCCAGAATAATTACTCTGGTTTCCACAAAACTCTCCTTGTCATTGCCTTTATTCTTTGTCTTGCTTGGAATAAATGATTGTGATGAATTTAGTATCTCTACAAACTCATCTCTTGTAACTTCTCTATAGTTATCTAAACACCTATCTCTTACATCAGTTTTTTCTTTTTTTGTAACTGGCTTCTCTAATAATTTTTCTTTATCTACATAAATTGGAATATTAATCATTGATGTTTCCATTTGTGTTTCCTCCTTATAAAATTCTGTTAAAGACTAAAACATACAGATAATAAAAACAAACTCTTTATTACTATATGTTTTAGTCTTATTTGTTTACTCAACCTTTATACCGTTCCATGAAACTATCAATATCAGATTTTTTAAATCTAATGACCGTATCAATTTTTATAACAGGTAACCCGTATTGAGAAACATATTTTCTAATCGTTCCTACTGATACACCTAGATATTCACTTGCCTGCTGATAGTCCATATACTCTAGAGTGACTCCAGAAATAATGTCTTCTAGCATAGGCTTTAGCACTGTAATTATCTCTTTCACTTGTTGTTCAACTTGTATAGAAACAATGCTATCAATGATTTGTAGAGACATATTTCCCCCTCCTTTCGTGATTGCTTGAACAAATTTTCTAAGAATTATCTTCGTATTTTTTGCTCAAAATAAAAGTATTTTGTTATTAACCGATTAATCAAACAAAAAATGATTACCAGTTCATCGACATACACATAATACCTCGATAAAAAAGGGGTGTCAACAGCTTTGTAAAATTTATTTACAACACCCCTTTTTTGAGGTATACTAATTTTAGGAGGTGTGGTCAATATGATAAAACGTCCACCAATAAATTATTTAGAACGAAAAAAGATACTCGGAACAAAAATAAAAGCTATAAGAAAGAGTAAAAAATTAACACAACCAGCATTTGGTCTTATGATTAACAACGGTCAATTAATTGACAAAAAAACTATCTACGAATGGGAGAAGGGAACCTATTTACCAATACCAGAGCGATTATCCCGAATTGCTGATTTGGGAAATATGAGTATAGAGGAGTTAGTTTGTGGCAATGTAGAAGAATATATTTTGGGAATTATTCTTTATAGAGATAGCATTGTACTAGATGGTATAACATTTCCAGATAAAAACCTGTTCCAGCATCTTCGTCAACAGTTCCCACCAGTACACTCTAATTTAGATACATGGCTGGATAGATATTCCAAATTAGAACCAGAGATGCAAGAATTTATTGCTAACAAGACTTGTAATAAAGTTAAAAATGAAAAAATTAGTCTTTTCAATATCTTAAAAATAGAAGAATTATTCATCAATGCTATTGTAGAAGAATTTGACAATAACATTCTTTTCCTCACTAGCAGTATAGAAGAACTACTAGAAAGAATGGTAGATGAATGGCTACCTATTCAATTGAAAGACATGTCTTATCCCGAAGAAGCTGTGAGAGAAATTACTGATAATATAAACAAGCTAGAACAAACGATTTCATCAATTGGGAAAAAATACACTAAGAAAAAAATGAAGGGAGGTGATACCATCTAGTGGTAAGTACTCCTTGTAAACTAAGAGGAGATGATTTAATGGCAAAAATATCAAAGTACAAAAAGAAAAACGGTCAAGTGGCGTGGATGTATAAAGGACACATTGCCACCGATCCACGAACTGGTGAAAAAATAAATACTACGAGAAGAGGTTTTAGTAGCAAACAAGAAGCTCAAAAAGATTATGACGAGTACAGACATCAAATATTATACGGTGTTAAAAAGAAAGCACCTGATATGACATTTGAAGACCTGTATAATGAATGGATAACTCATCAGCGTACCAGTGTTAAAGCTTCAACAATCGCAATCTCAGTAAGATACGCAAATAATCAAATACTTCCAGCATTTGGTAAGCTTAAACTATCGAATATCTCTGTCCCATATTGTCAAAAAGTGGTAGATGAATGGCACAGTAAATATGAAAGTTACGATTATATGAGAAAACAGACTGCACAAATTTTACGCTACGGGGTTGCAATGCAATATATTGACAATAATCCTATGGAAAAAACACTTCTTCCACGAAAAAAAGAGTATGAGAAAAATCGTAAATTTTACTCAAAAGAGGAGCTTAATAATTTACTGGATGCTTTTAAAGATTTTGGTAACATGAAACAATACGCCTTCTTCAGATTATTGGCATACACAGGTATGAGAAAGAGTGAAGTACTCGCTTTACAGTGGAAAGACATAGACACGTTTAATAAAGAACTACATGTCAATAAAACTCTTGCTGTAGATGAATTTGGTAAAGTTATAATTCAATCTCCGAAAACAAGAGCTTCTAGACGAGTTATCTCTTTAGATACTGAGACTCTTTCTATCCTCAACAACTGGAAATTACAGCAAAAAGAAGAGTATTTAAAACTTGGATACAATACTAGCTCTAAAGAGCAACATGTTTTTACAACAGTTAAAAACACTCTATACATTCCAAACACTGTTAATGATTGGTTAAGATATATTTTGAAAAAATATAACTTGCCTCGTATTACACCTCATGGGTTTAGACATACACATGCTAGTTTATTATTAGAAGCAGGAGAATCTGTCAAGGTAGTTCAACAACGATTAGGGCATGAAAATAGTAAAGTGACATTAGACATCTATGCACATATTACAAATAATGCACCTAAGAAAACAGGTCAAGACTTTGCTGATATGATGGCTCATCAGTAAAAGAGCTGGTCAAAATCTGGTCATTTCTAGTATACAGGCAAAACAAAAAAGCTAGAACCCTTATATATCAAGGGTTCTAGCTCCTATAACAGGTTTACCCAACACTGCCTTCCATCTCATAACTGATCAATCGATTGAGTTCGACTGCATATTCCATTGGAAGTTCTTTGGTGAATGGTTCAACAAAGCCCATGACGATCATTTCAGTTGCTTCAGATTCGGTCAGGCCTCGGCTCATCAGATAGTAGAGTTGTTCTTCTGAGATTTTTGAGACTTTGGCTTCGTGTTCTAAAGAGACTTGGCTGTTGTGGATCTCATTGAATGGGATCGTATCGGATTTCGACCATTCGTCCATGATGATCGTGTCACATTCGATATGAGAGATCGAACCCGCACTGTTTTTGGCAAAGGTTACTTGTCCTCGATAGTTTACTTCTCCGCCGTCTTTTGAAATTGATTTAGAGACGATAGAGCTAGATGTATTTGGTGCATTGTGGATCATTTTTGCACCCGTATCTTGGATTTGGTTTGCTCCTGCAAAGGCGATGGAGAGCATGGTGCCTCGTGCACCTTTTCCATCTAAGTAAACACTTGGGTATTTCATCGTTGTTTTTGCACCTAGGTTTCCGTCGATCCATTCAACGGTTGCGCCTTCGTATGCTTTTGCTCGTTTGGTTACTAAGTTGTACACATTGTCTGACCAGTTTTGGATCGTTGTGTAACGGCAATACGCATCTTTTCTTGTAAAGATTTCTACGATGGCGGCATGCAGGCTGTTACTTGAATAAGTAGGTGCCGTACAACCTTCGACATAGTGGATGCTTGCTCCTTCGTCAACAATGATCAGCGTACGTTCGAATTGCCCCGTGTTTTCCGCATTGATCCGGAAGTACGTTTGTAATGGAACATCGACTTTGACGCCTTTTGGCACGTAAATAAAGGTCCCACCTGACCATACGGCTGAATTCAGCGCTGCTAATTTGTTGTCGGTTGGCGGTACAAGTTTTGAAAAGTACTCTTTGAATAATTCAGGGTATTCTTTCAAAGCAGAGTCAGTGTCAGTAAAGACGATTCCTAACTTTTCGAATTCATCTTTCATATTATGGTACACGACTTCTGATTCATATTGTGCGGAAGCACCGGCTAGATAAGCTCGTTCAGCTTCTGGTATACCAATCTTTTCAAATGTATCTTTGATTTTTTCTGGTACGTCTTCCCAGTCACGAGCGGGTTTGTCACTTGGTTTTTGGTAATATTTGATGGCATCGAAATCGATGTCTGAAAGGTCGGGCCCCCATGTTTGCATTGGCATTTTATTGAATGTTTCTAGAGATTTCAGACGGAATTCAAGCATCCATTCTGGTTCGCCTTTGATTCTTGACATCTCACGGATCACTTCTTCTGTCAAGCCTTCTCCTGTACTGAAAACCGGTTCGACATCATCGTGAAACCCGAATTTATATTCTTCTAATTCTGGTACGCCCATGTTCTCACTCCTCTTCCTTGTGGTAATGATGGAAAGCTGCGGTACCATCGTTTTCCATTGCTTTTCCTAGTGCTTTCCAGGCAAGTGTCGCACATTTGATCCGAGCGGGAAATTTAGCTACACCACCAAGCATAGCAGCATCGCCTAATTGGTCGGGATCTTTGACTTCTTTTCCTTGGACAAGCTGTAGAAAGTCTACAGTTAAATGTTCTGCTTCTTCTATTGATTTTCCGATGACGGCGTCTGTCATCATCGAGGCACTTGCCGTACTGATGGAGCAGCCACTGCCGTCAAAGGCGATATTTTTGATGATTCCGTCTTTTACATCGACTTGCAATTCGATCACATCTCCACATGTGGGGTTGTTCAATTCGATCTTGCTTGTCGAGTCAGTCAAGCTTCCACGATGATGCGGATGGGAAGAATGATCCAAGATCACTTGACGGTATAAATTGTCTAATTTAGATAGTCCCATGTTGGAAAAACTCCTTTGTTGCCATGATTGCTTCAACTAAACGGTCGGCGTCTTGCGTTGTGTTGTAGAAATAAAAGCTCGCGCGAGCAGTCGCTGATACTTCAAGGTACTTCAATAGCGGTTGCGCACAATGATGACCTGCTCTGACGGCTACCCCTTCCATGTCTAAAGCTGTCGCGACATCATGGGGATGTAACCCATCCAAATTGAATGCAACGACTCCTGTCCGAAAATTCGGGTCTTGTGGACCATAAACAGTCAATCCATCGATTGCTTGTAATTTTGGCAACACATAAGCGGCTAGTTCTTCTTCATATCGATGGATATTGTCCATACCGAGTTTTTGCAAATAATCGATTGCATGGCCTAATGCGATAGCGCCGGCGATATTTGGTGTCCCTGCTTCGAATTTCCAAGGTAGTTCTTTCCATGTACTGTCGTATAATTCGACAAAATCGATCATTTCGCCACCAAATTCAACAGGTTCCATTTCTTCTAACCATTTTCGTTTACCATATAAAACACCAATACCTGTTGGTCCGCACATTTTGTGTCCGCTGAAAGCAAAGAAATCACAGTCTAGTGCTTGGACATCAATGGCCATGTGCGGGGCAGATTGAGCACCATCTACTACGATGACCCCGCCGTTTTCATGGACAAGTTCAGCTAATTCTTGAACAGGATTGAAGACACCTAAGACATTGGATACATGAGCAATGGAGACGATTTTGGTTTTGTCCGTAATCTTTTTCGCTGCATCCTCCATATCCAGGAAGCCTTCTTCTGTTAGTTCGATATATTTCAAGACAGCACCTGTTCGTTTTGCCAACTGCTGCCACGGGATAACATTAGAATGATGTTCCATGTAAGAGAGCACTATCTCGTCTCCTGCTTTGATATAGCGGTCGCCGAAGGTTCTGGCTACCCAATTCAAGCTTGTCGTCGTACCACGAGTAAACAGCACTTCTGCTGTTTCTTTTGCATGGATGAACGCCCGTACTTTTTCTCTTGCTTGTTCATAATCATGGGTCGCGCGTTCTGCTAACGTATGGACACCGCGATGAACATTGGCGTTATCGTGTTCGTAATAGTACGCTAATGCCTGGAGTACTTGTTTTGGCTTTTGGGTCGTCGCTGCATTATCCAGATAAACTAAAGGTTCATCATTGACGTCTTGAAATAAGATAGGAAAATCATTGCGTAGCTTTTTAGCATCGATCATCCATTCAACTTCCCTTCGATTACTTCGACTAATTCTTTCCGAACTTGTTCTACAGGGATTGCTGTTAAGACAGAACCGAGGAATCCTCGAATCACTAAGCGCTCTGCTTCTTCTTTATGCAATCCTCTACTCATCAGATAGTACATTTCTTCTGGATCAACTCGTCCTACACTGGCAGCATGTCCAGCAGTTACTTCGTTTTCATCGATCAAAAGAATAGGATTCGCATCACCACGTGCTTTATCAGAAAGCATCAAGACACGACTTTCTTGTTGGGCATCTGCACCTTTTGCCCCTTTCAAGATGTGGCCGATACCATTAAAGGTCAATGTTCCTTTTTCTCGGATCACTCCGTGTTGCAAAATATGCCCGATCGTATGAGGGGCTTTATTGGTTACTCGTGTATCGATTCCTTGGATTTGTCTGCCCGAGCTGATTGCCACGATTTTGACTTCTGCGTGTGCACCTTCTCCTGCTAAATCTGAGTCAAAGTCAGCGATCACATGACCGTCATTCATGACACCAATTGCCCAGTCGACAGAAGCATCTCGTAAAATGTGCCCACGGCGATTCATATAAGAAGTAATATTTTCTCCTAATTGATCTACGGCTGAATATTTGATTTTTGAACCAGCTTTAGCGATGACTTCCACGATGATATTACCTGATGATTTTGCTACTTGTTCTTTGGTTGTCTGGAAACGTTCCAGATAAGAAAATTCACTATGTTCATCTGCCACGATCAACACATGCTTGAAGAAGTGCTCATCGGATGCGCCATCTTGAATGAATAAGGACTCGAGTGGTTCATCGATCACGACATTTTTAGGCACATACAGGAAAATACCGCTGTTCATAAAAGCTACATGGAGTGCAGTCAATTGGTCTTCGTTCATGTTTACTGCTTTTTTCATATAATATTCTTGGACTAGTTCTGGATATTCGATCATTGCAGTGAACAAGTCGGTAAAAATGACTCCTTTTTCTGCTAATTCCACAGGCAGTTGTTCAAAAATCGTCCATGAACCTTGTTGGACAAGCACAGGATTGTCTTTCATTGCATCAAATGCCGGAATCGTGCCTGTTTCACTGATGGTTTGTGTTTCTTTCACATCAAATAACGACCAGCGATGGAATTTCACCCGATCGATATGCGGCAATGGCAGTTCATCTGCTTTCGCTAGTGCGTCTTGACGGAAGGTTCTCATCCAATCAGGTTCGCCTTTACTTAAAGAAAAATCATTTACCGCGTCAAGATAATCGAGCCAGTTTTTTTCTTTCATTCTTGCTCCCCCTTACGCTTCTTCTTCTTTATAGTCGATTCCTAATTCTTTACTGATACCAGCGTAGCCTTCTGCTTCCAGACGTTTAGCTAGGTCAGCATTCCCTGTCATGACTACTCGGCCTTCCATCATGATGTGAACGACATCAGGTGTGATATAGTTCAATAATCGTTGATAGTGGGTGATGATCAATGCACCGAAATTGTCTCCGCGCATTTCATTTACTCCTTTAGCAACGACTTTCAAAGCATCGATATCCAGACCTGAATCGATTTCGTCTAAAATTGCAAATGTAGGTTCTAACATCAACAATTGCAGGATCTCATTCCGTTTCTTTTCTCCGCCAGAAAAACCTTCGTTCAGATAACGTTCAGCCATTTCTTCTGGCATATTTAGTAAAGCCATTTTTTCATCTAACTTTTTCAAAAATGCCATAACAGAAATTTTGTCGTTTTCATCACGTTTCGCATTGATCGCTGCACGCATGAATTCCGCATTCGTGATACCTGGTATCTCACTTGGATATTGCATAGCTAAAAATAAGCCAAGTCGCGCACGTTCATCTACTTCCAAGTCTAAAACATTTTTCCCGTCAAACAAAATTTCGCCTTCTGTTACTTCATAGTTTGGATTGCCCATGATAGCGGCAGATAAGGTAGATTTTCCTGTGCCGTTAGGTCCCATGATGGCATGGATTTCTCCGGTTTTCATTGTTAGGTTTACGCCTTTAAGGATTTCTTTTTCCTCGATCGACACATGTAGATTTTTTATTTCTAAGACAGACATGCATTATACCCCCAAATTCTCTTTCGTTCTCACTCATTTTAGACTAATTGAGAATGAAGCGCAATGACCTTCCTTACTAAAATCAAATATCTTTTATTTATTATTAAACAATTTTGATTTCTAAATTAGAATAGGTATAAAAAAGATGAGAAATAAGCCATTACAGACTTATTTCTCATCTTTTTTGTTCCATACCTTATTTTGCATCAGCCTTTACTGGTTTAACAGAGCCGCCCCATTTGTCTGTGATCCATTCTTGGACTTCTTTGCGGTGAAGCACTTCAATCAGTTTTTTGATTTTGTCACTGTCTTCATCACCTTTACGAGTCGCAATAATATTCACGTAAGGAGAGTTGTCCTTTTCAAGCAATACGGCATCTTCTAATGGATTCAACCCTGCGCCGTAAGCGAAGTTTGCGTTGATTGCAACTAGGTCACCTTCATCATTTTGGTACGTAGAAGCTAAAAGTGATGGGTCGATCGTATGGTTGAACTTCAAGTTCTTAGGGTTTTCTTCAATATCATCGAATGTTGCTGTTTCCAGATCTACTCCATCTTTGACTTTGACTAAGCCAGCATCTTGTAGAATTGTGATGATGCGTCCCCAGTCTGATTCAGAATTTGAAGTAATGATTGTTGCACCATCTTTTAATTCGGAAACATCTTTGACTTTTTTAGAGTACAAGCCCATTGGTTCGATGTGGACAGCACCGGCATTGACAAAGTCATATCCTTTTTCTTTGATTTCTTTGTTCAAATAAGGAATATGCTGGAAGTAATTGGCATCAATGTCGCCTTCTTCCAAAGATTGGTTCGGTAATACATAGTCATCGAATTTGACGATTTCAAGATCGATTCCTTCATCTTTCAATAATGGTTTCACATGTTCCAAAATCTCTGCGTGCGGTGTCGGTGAAGCGCCGACTTTCAATGTCGTGTCGTCTGCTTTATTTGCTGAATCTTTGCTGTCGCTGTTGTTACCGCATGCTGCTAATCCTACAGTCAGCAAAAGCGCTGCTGCAAATCCAAAAATTTTCTTTTTCATATCCTACATCCCCCTATATCCTATTATCTTTTGTCTGTTTTCTTAGTTAAGAAATCACCGATTCCTTGAACGATAAATACGATTAGTAAAATAATTAAAGTCGCAACGAATGTCACTGTTAGATTACCACGCTGGTAGCCTTCCTGCCAAGCAAGACCTCCAAGTCCACCTGCGCCGATCGCGCCGGCCATCGCAGTAAATCCGATCATCGAGATCGTTGTAACTGTTAATCCAGAAATCAATGCGGGAATACTTTCAGGTATCAAGACCTTCCAGATGATTTCCCAGTAACTTGCTCCCATTGCATCTGCTGCTTCCAGTACACCAGGGCTGACTTCACGAAAAGCAATCTCTACTAGACGGGCATAAAATGGTGCTGCGGATAAAACAAGAGCTGGAATGGCTGCTTGCGCACCTAGCATAGTGCCTACGATTGCTTTAGTAAATGGAATGATCAAAACCATCAGGATCATAAATGGCGTTGACCGGAAAATATTACTGATGATCGATACGATTCCATAAATGATTCGAGCATACGGTTTGTTTTTGCGTCCAATAGAGTAAAGGATCAATCCCAAAACTAATCCGATGATCGTCACTAAGACCATTGAGATTAATGTCATATATAGTGTATCAAGGATAGCCTGATTCATCGTTTCCGGGTTGATTTGTTTAAAATCTAGATATGTTTCTGAAAAGCTTTTATCCACGATGGATCACCTCAATTCCTACTCCTTGTTCTTTGATGAACACTTCTGCTTGATCTAATTCTTTGGTTTCACCAGTCATCAAGACAGTCAATGAACCAAAGGAACCTTCTTTCACTTGTTTGATCTTTCCATACACAACGTTGACATCGATGTTATAGCGTCGAATCGCTTGGGAAATGACTGGCTCGTTGGCATTTCTTTCGCTAAAGGTCAAAGTTGCCAAACGGCCGCTTGGATTTTCTTTGATGAGTTCAGCTAATAGTTCTGTCGAATCAGCTTCTGGTTCGATGTCTTGTTGTACAAAGCGTTTGGTTACTTCTTTTTTCGGTTGTCTGAAGACAGTCAATACGTCTCCTTCTTCTACGACTTTCCCCAACTCCATCACAGCGACTTTGTTGCAGATTTTGCGGATCACATTCATTTCATGTGTGATCAAGACGATGGTCAAATTCAATTTCTTATTGATCGCTAACAATAAGTCTAATACTTCTTCTGTTGTTTGCGGGTCCAATGCGCTAGTAGCCTCATCACAAAGCAGGATCTCAGGATCATTTGCCAATGCTCGTGCGATACCGACGCGTTGTTTCTGTCCGCCGGAAAGTTGTGAAGGATATGCTTGTCCGCGTCCTTCTAACCCGACTAAACGCAACAGTTCTTCTGCCCGTTCTTTACGTTTGCTCTTTGGTACGCCAGCTAATTCCAGCGGCAGCTGGATATTTTCAAGTACAGTTCTTGACCATAACAGGTTGAAATGCTGGAAGATCATACCGATTTTCTTTCGGAATGTACGTAATTCTTTGTTTTTTAATTTTGTAATATCTTGATCGTTTACGATCACTTCGCCGCTCGTGGGAAGCTCAAGTCCATTCAGGAGACGGACTAATGTACTTTTTCCTGCGCCAGAATAGCCGACGATTCCATAAATATCCCCTTTTTCAACGTTTAGTGAAACGTCATTGACGGCTTGGATGTTTCCGTTTTTCCCATTGAATGTCTTTTTGACATTCGTTAGTTGGATTAATGACATGCCATTCACATCTTTCTCTTATGATTTTTCAAACAAAAAAGCCTTCGCCCTCTTGCCTTAAGCAAAAGGACGAAAGCTTGAACTTCCGTGTTACCACCTTGATTTACCGTTACTTCGCAATAACAGCCTCTTCCAGTACTTGGACTTAGCTTCTTTCCGTATACTGTCGCGCTGTAACGGGCACTCCCGTAGTAAGTTTGCTTACGCTCGCTTACTCTGCTCTAAGACCATCTTCCATCTCATTTTCGTTACCCATTTTCAGCAAACAGGGCTCTCTTCAAACGTCCGTGACATGTACTCTTCTTTTCAAAGCTTTCTCGTTTCATATAGGATTGCTTATGATTATAGCAACTGGAAGAATCAGTGTCAACTTTTTTCAAGTGATTTTCTGATTTTATAATTCGTCAAATTCTTTTGGATCAACATCTTTGAAACTTAAGATCCACGCATTCATTTCATCTGAATCATTCAAGATATTGATATCTTCACCGATTTTATCATTAACAGAAGAAACTGTACCCGTTAGCGGGCTGGCAAATTCATTGACCGCTTTTTCCGCTTCAACTTCGATCAGAGGTTCATCTTTTTTTAGCGATTGTCCTGCTTTTGGCAGATTGGCAAACGTGATGTCTCCAAGTTCTTCTTGCGCTTCATTTGTCAAACCAACACAGTATTCTTTTCCATTAAATAAGATCCAAAGGTTGTCCTTTTTCTTCAAATGCTTGCCTGCCATTTTATATCAGTTCTCCTTCATAAATTTTTTCATTGAATCCAATTGCAACAAGCTGGTCCTCTCGTAAGATCAGTGGCCGCTTGATCAGCATACCATCTGTCGATAAGACTTGGCTCGCTTTTGAAGCCGTAAACTCGCCTACTTGATCTTTCAGTCCAAGTTCCCGATATTTCATCCCGCTTGTGTTGAACAGGCGACGGATTGGTACTTGACTCGTTTCTAGCCAAGTCTCAATCGTTGAGGCCTTCGGTACTTCTTTGATCATATCAACGGTTTGATAACTAACGCCATGCTGGTCTAACCACGCTTTGGCTTTTTTGCATGTTGAACATTTCGGGTACCAGTAAAAGGTGTACAATTTTCTTACCTCCTTGAAGATCTTGCAGGTGCTTCATTTTGGTATCTCATCGATAATATCAACCCGATACCGATCATGTTCCCTAAAATCGAGGATCCTCCCTGACTAATGAAAGGCAATGGGATCCCTGTTAAAGGAAGTAATCCGATATTTGCTCCAATATTCTCAAAGACATGGAACAGCAGCATCATGATCAAACCGCTTGCGATATAGGCGTAAAATTCATTATTCGTATCGAAACACACCCGAATCATACGATAGATTAAAATAAAATACAAGAAAATGACGAATGCACCACCGATAAAGCCGAAGTTTTCACCGATAACGGTAAAAATCATATCGGACTCACGAACAGGCACATAGATATTGCTTACGTTGAATCCTTTACCAAACAAGCCACCGGTACCAATTGCCAAAAGTCCTTGGGCCGGCTGATAACTCATTCCTGACGTATCATGGAAAGGGTCCAGCCATGAATCAATACGTGCAAACTGATAAGATTTGAAGCCAACTTTGTAAAGCAAGTCTCTTCCGCCTTCAGTCGTAACCAAGAAGATCGTTCCTGCTCCAACGACTACTGCCAAGATTACTACAGGTGCGATGATGCGCCAAGAGATTCCAGACATCAAGAAAATCCCGCCAAAGATCGCAAGAAAGACAAGCATCGTTCCAAAGTCATCTTGGGCCATGATCAATGCTAAAACCGGTATTGTCACGATCAAGAGCTTCCCAATCAGCCAAAAGTCCGATTTCATCGTCCGTTCTTTTACTTGCGTATTATGTTTAGTTACGATCAGTGCCATCATCAAGATGTACGCAATCTTCATCAACTCTGCTGGCTGGAAAGTAAACGCACCGAATCGAAACCAGTTTTTAGACCCTGTTGAAGCAGCTAAATTCTGATCATAGAATTTGAGCAAGAGTCCCATTACCACTAACCCCAAACCATAAAGGTAAGGAGTCAGTTTCCAGATCCATTTGGAATTCAAATGCATGATGACAACGATTGCTGCCGCTCCAACTAAATACCAGACAACTTGCATCCCTACGCCTTTCAAGACTGCTGGATTGTTCGGATCATGGCTAAGTGCTACATATAATGAGAGCAGACCAATCAAACATAACAGAAAGACTGGTAAAATCACGCCATAATCAATACGATTATCGTTCGAAGCTTTTAATTTTTTTTCCATGTTTCATCCCTTTTCTTAAAAACCATACTGCTGATTATTATAGCGGTCCAGTTAGATAATGGAAAGTCTTTCCATAGACATTTGGGAAAAATTAACTTTCCGTTTGTGCAGTTGCTTGAGCAAATGCAGTACAAAAGCCTACTGCTTATCTTTAGTGTATCATAGAACTTTTTTTGATACATGCAATTATCTACCAGCTGAGATTCTCCTCGCTGTGAGAAGTTTCTGTGCTTTCATTGTATCGAAGGATCTCTTCGGCAATCTCTAGCAGCTGATCAGAAACCAGATTGGTTCGTTGGATGAAATAAAAATATCGATGGAAATTCAACGGAGTCATTGGCACATTTTCTGGAACAGAGCGCTTAGACAAAATCGAGCGACCGATTCCTTCCTTCAGCAACGCAACAATTACATCGTTACTTTTCACGATCATCTTCTTATCTTGGATATTCATCTCTTCAAAATAACGCTGCGTGTAATGAAAAACACCAGAGTTTGCTTCTCTTACAAGCCACAATTTGCTTTTTGGGTCCCCAGCGATGACTAGCTGGTCTTCCATCAAAGAGTATCTTTGTACGCCGGAAGTCTCTAATGGCTTTTCGATAAAACCAAAATCGGATTCATGTTTCGCTACTTGTTCTAATGATTCATGAGAATTCGTGATTTCGATCTCAAAATGCACTTTAGGAAACCTTTTGATCAGATGTTTCATCAACTGAGGCAAAAGATAGACAGCAAAGGTGTGGGAAGCAACGATCCGACATACTTCTTCTTCATTTTGTTCATTGAGCAATTTTTGCTGAGTTTCTTCCCATTCTTCTAACAAAACCAGTGTCCGTTCATATAATAAGTCGGCTTGCTTAGTTGGAAGCATCTCTTTTCTTCCGTTACGTTGAAAAAGATCGATATTCAATTCCCGCTCCAACTGTTTGATTTGATTCGAGACTGCTGGTTGAGATAAAAACAGTACTTCTGCTGCTCTGGAAAAATTTCTTGTTTCATATACTGCTCGAAAAGTCGTTAATAACTTAAACATGGCACCACTTCCATAACTTTTTATGATAATTACTATAAAAACTATTTGATTTAAATATACAAAAAACCATCTATAATAGAAATGTACAACAAAACAGTTGCTGATCCAACTAGTAACTTAGATGAAGACAATCAGCTGTCTGCTTGCTCGTAATCATACATTCCTATTCATTTTACAATGTATTCGTTCATCTTGGTACTAAAATCTATTAAATAAAAAGGAGAATATTATATATGAAGAACTTTTTGAAAATTATTCCGATCCCGATCTGCGGGTTGATCCTTGGGTTAGCTTCCCTTGGAAATCTGTTTAAAGACTATCACCATGTTGCTTTAGGCAATCTAACTGGCGGTATCTCTATGATTCTTATGATATTCATTTTTGTTAAATTGTTTATCTTATTCGAACACACGAAACAAACGTTGCATGATCCAATCATCGCCTCCGTTTCACCAACTTTTACGATGTCACTCATGGTTATTTGTACTTATTTTGTTTCATATGAAAGTATTGCACCAATTGTCAAATTCATTTGGCTGTGCGCTGTTATCTTCCAAGTGATCCTTGTCTTTTATTTCAATTATCACCATGTTATCAAAGCTGATCTTTCAATTGAAGCAATTTATCCAAGCTGGTTTATCATTTACGTTGGATTTGGGGTCATCACTGTAACTGCCGGGAACTTCTTCCCGCTTATTGGAAAAATTTTCTTTTGGATTTCATTGATCTGCTATGCGTTCTTATTGCCGATCATCATCAAACGTGTCTTTTTCGTAAGAAATATGGCTCATCCGACACGTCCGCTGATTACGATCGTTGCAGCACCTGGTTCTCTTTGCCTAACAGGTTATCTTAAAAACTTTGCTGAACCTAATTTTTATCTTGTCGTAGCATTGTTCGCTTTATCTCAAGTATTGTATTTCGTTGTGCTGTCTATGCTTCCACGTTTGTTCAAGCTTCGTTTTTATCCAAGCTATGCAGCCTTTACATTCCCGCTTGTTATCTCTGCAACAGCTATATTTACTACTGTTCATTACTTCAACAGTTTAGGTATCTATAGTAGCGTATTGGATTTCTTAAAAGTTGCGGAATGTCTGTTTGCAAGTGTAGTTGTCTTCTACGTTCTTGCTCATTACGTACGTTTCTTAATTAAAGAACATAGCAAACATGGAAAATTTGTTTCTAAAAAAATCGCTTAATAATCGATTCAATAGGTTGTGAAAAAGCTGTTCTGCATCAAGTAATAAGAACGGCCAAACAAAAACAGCTGTTCATGTTTTTGTACTGGTTGGGCTTATTACCGCAGATGCAAGCTTTTGAACACCGTTTACCAAGAGGTCGTAAAAGAAGTGGTCAGCTTCAAGAAATAAGAAGGAATTTACGAAAATTGCTTCTCAAATTTTTGTGAAATTTCGGCTTATTTCCGTAGAAGCTACTTCTGGAACACCGTTTATTCGAAACAAGAGGTCGTACAAGACTTTTGTCACGACCTCTTGTTCTTTTGTCAAAATACTGGTTTAGTGCTACTATGTTCGAGTATGCTTTTAGTATTTATTGACGAAAGGAACCGATCAAATGAAATCATTGTCACATCCAATAAAATCTGTAAAGGATTCAGCGGTCCGCGAAATCTTACCCGGTTTACTGCTTTCTTTTGCCATCGCTGCCTTCAGCAGGCTTCTTGCTATTTATCTGCCACAGTTAGGTGGAGCGACTATTGCTATTTTATTGGGTATTTTATTAGGAAATACTTTTTTTAAACAGCCTGTTCTAGCAATCGGCACAAAATTTGCTGAAAGCAAACTATTAGAATTCTCTGTTTTTTTACTAGGTGCAACTGTCACAGCTCAAACGATTGCTCAAATTGGTGTAAAAGGAATTGTTTTTGTGTTACTGCAAATGTCAGTCACTATCATCGGTGCTTACTTGATTGGTAAAAAACTGCAATTCAGCGATACTTCTTCTTTGATGATGGCTGGAGGAAACGCTGTTTGTGGTTCTTCTGCTATTGCTTCAATCGCCCCTTCCATCCATGCGAAAGAGGAAGAAAAAGGACAGATCATCACACTAGTCAATCTACTGGGTACTGTGATGATGTTGACTCTCCCTTTTCTTGGATTACAGTTGTTTGGTGGAAATCTCATTGAAAAAAGTGCACTTTTGGGTGGTACACTCCAATCTGTTGGTCAAGTAGTCGCTGGGGCAAGCTTACTTGACAATTCTGTTGTCGAATTCGCCATGCTATTTAAGATTCTACGTATTATGATGCTCGTTGTTGTTGTCTATCTGTTTGAAAAATTCATGCACAAGAAACAACCAGCTCTGTTTGAAACGCCAACTGATACGCAGAAAAAACGAAAATTACCGCTTCCTTGGTATGTATTAGGGTTTGTGATCTTTTGTTTGGTCAACAGCTTGTTTTCTTTACCTGTAGTTATTGACCAATCGGCACATTTTATCAGCAGCTGGTTTGAGATCACTGCTTTAGCGGCAATTGGTCTGCGTTTAGACTTTGCAAAATTCATGAAAGAAGGTACACGCTTCTTATCTTATGGATTAGCTGTCGGGCTTCTCCAAACAGTGATGGCTTTACTATTTATTTGGCTGATCAAAGTTTAGAATGAACATGAAAAAACAGTTGTGATTCTCGCATGGAACAATGTCCGAATCACAACTGTTTTTAATTTTGCAGATATCCTTCTAACAACAACAATTGGCGTTTGATTTCAACCCCATCTATTGCGTTTCCCATATATCCTGTCAGTTTTCCATTTTGCCCGATCACTCGATGACAAGGAATAACGATTGGCAATGGATTGGTTCGATTTGCCTGCCCAATCGCTCGCACAGCTTTCGGACTATCAACAGCAACGGCTACTTCTTTATACGTTCGGATTTCTCCATAAGGAATGGTCGACAAAGCTTTCCAGACATTTTGCTGAAAAGGCGTACCTCTCTTTATAGATAAAGGAACATCAAATTCTTTTCTTTTTCCCGCAAAATATTCTTCAAACTGTTCTTGTGTGCGCGTTAAAATTTGCTGATTCGCTGATTCGCTTTCTGAAATTGGCTGAAAAGATACAGCAGTCAATCCGGATTCATCTGCATCTAACCATAAAAAGCCGATAGGTGTGTGTATTTTCATTTTGTTTGCTCCTAGTCAATAGACTGGAACTTCCTCCTTTTTCTCTATCCAAAACTACTTGCCAACTAATAAAAATTGTTCTTAAAAGTTTGATAAACCGAGGAAACATGGTAAACTAAATACGTTAGTTTACAAAAAGAATACCTGTTCTTTTACGTAAAATCAAATTTTAAAGGTGTTATTTAAGGTTTATTAAATTTTGAATGTAAACCATATATAAACATACGATTGAAAGGATAGAAACGATGAAAGTATCAATTGTTGTCCCATGTTTTAATGAAGAAAAAACTGTTCCTCTTTTTTTTGATGAGGTTGAAAAATTCAAAGGTGCCCATGAGTTCGAATATTTGTTTATTGACGACGGATCAAAAGACGGTACGTTAGCAGCAATCAAGAAGCTAGCCTCAGCTTATCCTTATGTCCGCTTTGTCTCATTTTCCAGAAATTTTGGGAAAGAAGCGGCTCTGTACGCTGGATTGCAAGCTTCTACAGGAGATTTAGTGACCGTGATGGATGTTGATCTGCAAGATCCGCCCGAACTGCTTCCTGAGATGATCAACCGGATCACTACTTCTGATATCGATTGTGTCGGCACCCGGCGTTCGACTCGTGAAGGCGAGCCTGCGATACGCAGTTTCTTTGCGAAAAAATTCTACCAGTTGATCAATAAAATCAGCGATACAGAAATGGTCGATGGCGCTCGTGATTTCCGCTTGATGACTCGTCAAATGGTGGATGCCGTCCTAGAATTAACAGAATACAACCGATTTTCAAAAGGATTATTTAGCTGGGTCGGATTTAAAACAGAATATATTTCTTATGAAAACCGCGAACGTGTGGCTGGCGAAACATCTTGGTCCTTCTGGAAATTATTCAACTACTCGATTGATGGTATCGTGAACTTCTCGGATGCACCGTTAACGATTGCTTCATTTATCGGCGCTTTGTCTTGTGTCGGTTCTGGTATTGCAATTTTGTTCATTATTTTGCGGGCATTGTTGTTTGGTGATCCTACATCAGGATGGCCTTCCATGGTCTCGATCTTCCTGTTCATTGGTGGAATCCAATTGTTATGTCTTGGAATCATCGGGAAATATATTGGGAAAATCTTCTTAGAAACGAAACAGCGTCCTGTTTATATCATAAGAGAAACAGAAAAAGTGAAGCCAAATGAATTGAAGCCTCACCAATAATATACGTCAAATGAAGTAAACATTTTTTTAAATGAAAAAGGACTGTGACAAAAGTCTTGTCACAGTCCTTTTTTCCGAATAAATGGTGTTCCAGAAGTAGCTTCTTCGGAAATAAGCCGAAATTTCACAAAAATTTGAGAAGCAATTTTCGTAAATTCCTTCTTATTTCTTGAAGCTGACCACTTCTATCACAACCTCTTTCATATCTTATTACTTCTTCATTGCTGCTTTTAGTGCTGCTGCTAATGGGCTTTCTTCTGGTTCTTCTGCTTGTGCATATTTTTTCAGCAAGCGTCGTTCTTCATGTTTGGTCATTTTCTTCTTCTGCTCTTTTTTATCAAGCAATTTTTCTGTCGTTCCATCGTATTTACAACGGAAATAAGCACCGTTTTTACCTTCGATGATTTCCATTTTCCGGTGACATTGCGGGCATCGATGATTAGAGACTTTTGGATCTTTTCTTCTGCGGTAGTTGCAATCTGAATTGGTGCAGACATAGATTTTGCCGTCACGTGTGTTTTTCTCGCGCAGATTGGCCCCACATTCTGGGCATTTCTTTTGGGTAATCGAGAAATCTTGATATTCTTGTTTGCTTGATTTGATCTCATTCACCAAGCGTTTTGTTTCTTTTTCGATTCCATTCAAGAAGGTTCCTGCTTGTTTCTTTCCTGCAGCAATAGCTTCAAGGTCTTTTTCCCAGCTTTCTGTCAAATCTGGTGTTACTAAAGAGGGATTTACCAATACTAATAATTGCTTACCTTTAGGAGATACTTGCAGTCCTTGAGGGGTACGTTCCATCAGTTCAGATTTGATTAGTTTCTCGATAATCTCTGCACGCGTAGCTGGGGTTCCCAGACTGTATTTTTCCATTTGACCAAGCAAGCTTGCTTCTGACAATGGTTTAGGCGGTGCAGATAGTTCTTTTTTGATGGCGAAATCGGGATTGATTCTCATTCCTTTTTCCCATTTGACTGTTTCCGTCTCAGTTTCAGTTTCGCCTTTCCATCCTGCTTGGACGACACGATTTTGCCGAAAAATGAATCGTTCTTTACCAAATTCAACCGTAACTTTTGTTTGGCTGACTTTATGGGGTTGAGCAAACAGTCCTAAAAAACGAGAGACAATCATTTGATAGATTTTTCGCTCTTCATTACTTAATTTTTCATAACGTGCTCTGTTTTCAGTTGGCAAAAGTGCATGGTGATCGGTCACTTTACTGTCTTGGAATACTTTTGTCTGTTGGACGATGGCTCCGTTTTTCAAATACTGCTTGACCTCAGGAGCAAAGTCGCTGACTGCTTGCAATCGTTCTTTCATCGTACTTTTCATGTCATTTGTCAGATATTTGCTGTCTGTACGCGGATAAGTAACGATCTTATGGGTCTCATACAAACTTTGTACAAGACTTAATGTTTTCTTTGCAGAATAGCCATAGCGTTGATTGGCTTCTCTTTGGATCTCTGTTAAATCATAAGGCAATGGCGCAGATTCCGTTTTTAATTTTTCTTGGACTTCTGTGACAGTTCCTTTGCTTGTACTGATCAATTGAACAAGTTTTTGTGCTTCTTCTTGTGTTTTTAAAGCAAATTGATTTTTTTGAAGCATTTTGGCTTGTTCTTTTCCAGCTTGCAACGTGATCGTGAAATACGTTTGTGGACGGAACTGCTCGATTTTCTTTTCTTGGTCTCTCACTAATGCTAGTGTCGGTGTCTGCACACGGCCTGCTGATAAATTATCCGCGTACTTCACAGTTAAGGCTCTGGTCACATTCAATCCTACCAGCCAGTCCGCTTTTGCCCGGGCAAGAGCAGATTCATACAATGCATCATATTCTTTCGCAGGTCTTAGTTGCTTGAATCCAGTTTTGATTGCTTTATCTGTTTGAGAAGAGATCCATAACCGCTTCACTGGTTTATTGAAATGCACATACTCTAAGATCCAGCGAGCAACAAGTTCCCCTTCTCTTCCGGCATCTGTCGCAATGACTGCTTCTGAGACATCTTTTCGCTGAGCCAGCTGCTTGATTGCTTTTAATTGATGTCCTGTTTTAGGAAGTGGTTTGATTCCTAGTTTTTTAGGGATCATTGGCAACGTGTCCATTTGCCAGCTCTGCCATTCCTTATTCAGATCTTCCGGCATTTTCAATCCTAATAAATGACCAAGGGCCCAAGTAACGATCACCTTGGGTCCTTCATAATAATTTTTGTGCTTTTGATTAGCACCAAGCACCTTGCTTAGGTCTTTCGCAACGCTTGGTTTTTCCGCTAGAATTAGTTGTTTCATAAAATTCCTTTCTGCTTTCTACTGTGATGGGCTGATGATTTTTCAACAACGCAAGTCCCTTGTATTGCTGTAAATCATCGTCACACTCTTCACACCAGCGCTCATCTCCGTCATTCCAAAAGGCGCTGAGAAAGTTACTTTTTGCATTGATATATTCATAATTTTGATGGATTTCGTTCCATTGTTTTTCGTACGCTTGTCGTGCTTCTTCGAAAGACTCGAATGTTTCTTCTTCTTCAATATCTTCTTCCCAGTCTTCAAAAAACCACCAAGGCTCATTGTCCCCGAACATGGTAATTACTTGATACATACTCGTGCTCCTTCTTTCAGCTTTTCTAGACTCATCTTAGTCACTTTTCAAGAAAGTTGCAAGAATTTTCTCTTATAAAAGGGTCATTTAATGAACATCTTAAAATTGTTACAAATGAATCTGATTGTTTAAGGCAAAGTAGCGATAAAGTTATTGATCATCCAAAAATAGCTGTCTTCTGGATCGATTGTTGGTTCTTTTGTAAAGTATCCTAAAAAACGTAAGGAAAGATAACCGTGGATCATACTACGAAGTTCCCTGCTTCGATGAACTTTTTCTTCTTTCGTTAATTGAAAAGCCTCAAATATCTGCAAAATGATCTGATTCGTTTCATGGATTCCATCTAATAAAACAGCTTCATTGGTATGCGGTACACTGATCAGTAACTCATACACTGCTTGATTTGAAAAAGCAAAGGATCGATAAGTTTCTGCATAGATCTGCAGTGCTTCCTGACCACTTTTTCCCACAAGAGCCCGTCGCAGCTGGTCATTAAGTTCCTGCAGAAGTTTCGCTGTTAGCGCTGTTTTGACATCACGAATATTTTTGAAATGGTTATACAGCGAGGGAGCCTTGATATCCAAGCGTTTGGCTAAATGCTGAAAGGTTATTTGCTGAACATCCATCTCTTCTGCTAGTTCTCGAAAGCAGTCGATGATTTTCTCTTGAGACAGATTTCTTTTTTTCATTTCCATGTTTCCTCTCATAAAATAAATCCTTCACTCTTTCAGTTTACCACGAAAAAGAAAGAGAAAAAAGAGACTTTCATTGATAAACTACATATTGTAGTTTATAATAAAGAGCTGTAGATGAAAATTTTCAGAAAGAAGGAGTCTAATTGGCTGCAAGAATAAAGGAAAAATTATTTAGGAAAAGAGAAACTTGGGAACAAAACTTGTTTGTCTTATGGTTTGGAACATTTATGGCTGGTATCGGATTTAGTTTAGTCATGCCTTTTATGTCACTTTACATAGATACGTTAGGTAATTATAGTACGTCACAATTGAACTTTTGGAGCGGATTGACTTTTTCATCTACTTTCTTGGTGACTACGCTTATCTCTCCTTGGTGGGGAAAATTAGCCGACCAAAAAGGAAGAAAATTGATGCTGTTGCGTGCTTCATTAGGAATGGCAATCGTCATTTCTTTGATGGGTTGCGTGACTAGTGTGTATCAATTAGTCGCATTGCGTCTGCTTCAAGGGATTTTTTCTGGTTATATCAGTAATGCCACTGCCCTTGTCGCAACTGGGACGCCAAAAGAAAAAAGTGGTCAAGTTCTTGGAACCTTAGCAACTGGTTCTGTTACAGGAACATTACTTGGACCGCTTCTTGGCGGGATCTCTGCTTCAGCGTTTGGCTATCGCCCTACCTTTTTCATTACAGGGATCATCTTATTTTTCGTCTTCTTGTTGAGTCTGTTTTTCGTCCATGAAAAATTTGTCCCAGTGAAAAAAGAAAACATGGTTTCTGCCAAACAGATTTTCAAAGACTTGAAATATCCACACGTCGTCATCGGTATGTTCGTCACAACGATGATCATCCAAGCATCCAACAATTCCATTAGTCCAATCATCAGTCTGTACATTCGCCAATTGCTGCATGGACATGGGAATGTTACGTTGATCAGCGGAATCATTGCTTCGATACCTGGGATTGCCACTTTGATAGCCGCTCCAAGATTTGGTCGCTTAGGTGACAAGATTGGGAGTGAAAGAATACTTGCGATTGGTTTGGGTTTTGCGATTCTGGTTTATATCCCAATGGCATTCGTCACGAATGTTTGGCAATTAGCTGCCTTACGTTTTTTGATTGGTATCTCTGATGCTTGTCTGCTCCCTGCTGTCCAAGCATTGATCACAAAATATTCGCCTCATCAAGCTGCTGGACGGATCTTCAGTTATAACCAATCTTTCCAAGCAACTGGTAACGTAGTAGGGCCTATGATCGGCTCCAGTGTTTCCAGTGCATTTGGTTATCGTGGCGTCTTTCTTTCGACTTCTCTTCTTGTTTTGGTCAACTTCTTGCTTGTACGACACAATACACAAGAGATCCATCAGCAAGAAACTGCAGAAGAAAAAGCTTCAGGAGTCTCCATAGCTTCAGGGCACTCTCCTTCTCATAGACAATAAGCGTAAATGAAAAACACTGCTTGAACAGTTGTCACAGACTGTCCTTGCAGTGTTTTTGTTTAGGCCTGTTTTTTCAAGAACTCAGATAAGAGGAATAATCCCTTTTCCAAGGTTTCTTTTTTACAACAGTAACCTAGTCGGGCATGCTTCGGTAAATCAAAGGCACTTCCTGGTACTAATAGTACTCCTGTTTCTTCTAATAAATTGATACAAAATGTCTGGTCATCTTCTTCGATGGCTAATTTAATGAAAGAAGTAGAGACGTAATTGGGAGCGACAAGTTCAACTTTCGGTTCATTGGCTACCCATTGTTTTAAAATCACAAGGTTCTCTGTAATGATCTTTTTGTTTCGCGCCAATATTTTTTCTTTATTCTTCAATGCATGTACAGCAAGATCATCTGACAGGACTCCGCCGCAAATCATCGTGTAGTCTCGATACTTTCGAAAAACTTCTGCCAACTCAGGTCCAGTAGCTGTCCAGCCAATACGAATACCTGGAATGGAGTAGGTTTTGGATAGGGAATTGGTTGCTATACCTTTTTCATAGACATCTACGATCGACAAGAATTCACCTTTATCCGTTAAAGGCGCATATACTTCATCTATCAATACATATGCATCTACTGTACGAGCAATTTCTGCGATTTTTTCTAAAGTTTTCCGATCTAGCAATGTGCCTGTAGGATTGTTTGCACTATTCAAACAGATGATTTTTGTTTCAGGTTTGACTAAGGCTTCTAGCTGTTCTAAATCAAACTGCCAATCTTCTTCTTCCTTCAAATGAACAAAGTCAACAGCGGCACCTAAAGATTTGGGGATGTCATATAATTGCTGATAAGTAGGAAGCATCGAAACAACATGGTCTCCTGCTTCCACTAACGCGTATAGAGCTAAAAGATTAGCACCAGTCGCTCCATTCGTTTGTAAGATGTTTTCCGGATCGACGGTTTGATAAAGAGAAGCGACTTCTTGTTTGAAAACATCTGATCCTTCGATCCAGCCATAGTCCAATGGTTCGTTTTTGCGTTTTTCGAAAAATTTACTTACGCTAGTCCCATCTAAGCCAACGAGTTCGTCTAATGTCAATGCTTCGATCGAGCTTTGTGCAATATCATATACCGCTTTCTTTTCCCATTTATTTAGCCATTCTTCTACACCGAAATTTGCGATTTTCATGTTTCTTTCCCCCTTATATCTTGATCCAGCCTACAGCAAGCAACCCGATTGAAAGCAGTGCGGCCACACAAATCAGCCCAATCATTACTTTTTCTTTTCCCGTAATTTGATGTTTGGTTTCACGACAAGCGATCCAGTAGAAGCAAAAACCAGGAAGATAGGCAATACTACATAAAAGGACATAAGAAAATCCTGCTAAAATGATGCCCATCAATTCAAAAACTACAGCAATCCCACCGATCACTACTTGTTTTTTGATTCCTTCTTTTAAAGAAAACTGGACTTGATAGATCCCGACAAGTAGATAACAAATCAAAATTGCCGCTGTACATAAAGAATAGGCAAATTGATAGGCATAATCAGTAACTAAGAAAGTCAATAAGAATAGATTAGTCAAGATTGCAGTAACAACTAACGAATAAGTTGGGGCATTTTTTTTATTCGTTTTTCCCCAACCTTTCGGCAACAGACCGTCTCGAGCCATCAACATCGTTGTTTCTGCTGGGAGCATCGTCCAAGACAACCAAGAACCAATGATCGAAATAATCAAGCCGATATTGATCAGCGCTGCTCCCCAATTTCCCACGATTCCTTTTAAAATATTTGCCATAGCAGGTTGTGAAATAGTTGCTAACTCTTCTTGAGATAAGACGCCGTATGGCAAGATCGAAGCAAGGATATAGATAAACAATAAACAAAGCAGACCAATGATCGATGCTTGCTGGGCTTCTGAACGTTTCTTCGCGCGGTTGGCTAAAACACTTGCGCCTTCGATCCCTACAAAGACCCACATCATAACCATCAAACAACCTTTAATCTGCAACCAGATCGTTCCTTGCTGCCCTGTTCCATTCACTAGATTATCAGATACGTTACCCCAAAAATCAGCAGTGAATATATTCACTTTAAATGCGATAAATACAAATATTAAAAATAGGAATAATGGCACTAATTTACAGATCGTCACGATTGTATTGATGACGCTCGCTCCTTCAACTCCATTGTTTACTAATAAAGTCAGACCCCAAATAAAAATACTTGCAAATAAAATAGAAGGAACATTTTGTCCACCTTTGAATATCGGGAAAAATTCTCCCATGGCGCTCATCAGCATCGTTGCAAAAGCAACATTTCCCAGCCACGCAGACAACCAGTAACCCCAACCACTGATGAAGCCACCTAATTTACCAAATGAAGCTTCCGCGTAACCGAAAATACCACCATCTAGATCTGGACGCTTTTCTCCTAAATGATTCAGCGATAATACCAAAGCTAAAATACCAATCCCAACGATTATCCATGAAAGGATCGCTGGCCCTGGAGCTGCAGAACTAGCCAGATCACTTGTGATCCCAAACACACCGCTTCCGATTGACGAACTGACAACCAGAGCAACCAGTCCCCATTTGCTAATACCCGTCGATTTCTTTTCCATTTCCATCACCCTCACTTATAAAATTGAACAAATCACTTGCAAAAGATTCCCTTCTATTTTGCAACTGCTCTTGCTTAACAAAAAGCAACTTTATTCATATTATTGGATATTATGAACTTTTTACACAAGTATTTCAAGTATAAAATGAATAAAAATTAATTTTATTGCAAAAAAACAGCTATGCTATCCAAAAGAAAAGGTGTTTCTTTTGTTAGCCATAGCTGTTTTGATTCATTTAATATCGCTTAAACGTATTGTAAAACTTTTGTTTCTTGATATGCGTGGTCGATCAAACCACCACCCAGACATTCCATTCCATCATAAAATACAACTGCTTGTCCAGGAGTGATTGCACGTACAGGTTCGTCGAATACGACTTCTGCACGATTATCATCCAATAAGCGAACTGTCACAGGAACGTCTTGCTGACGATAACGGAATTTCGCTGTACACTTGAATTCTTTTGGCATTGGTTCATTCGTCGTAAAGTGGATTTCACTTGCATCCAAGCTTGTGGCATACAATGCAGGATGATGGAACCCTTGCCCCACATATAATGTGTTTGTCGCTAGATCTTTTCCTACAACAAACCAGGGTTCTTGCGAATCTCCTCCGCCACCGATCCCTAGTCCTTGACGTTGACCAATCGTATAATACATCAAGCCAGCATGTTGTCCTTTGACTTCACCATCAAGAGTGACCATATTTCCTTTTTTTGCTGGCAGATAGTTGCTCAAAAATTGTTTGAAGTTCTTTTCACCAATAAAGCAGATTCCCGTTGAATCTTTTTTCTTAGCAGTCGCAAGGCCTGCGCGTTCAGCAATTGCCCGTACTTCTGATTTTTCCATGCCGCCTAGAGGGAACATCGTTTTTGAAAGCTGTTCTTGTGATAATTGGCTAAGGAAGTAAGTTTGATCTTTATTATTGTCTACTCCACGAAGCATGTGGACCACGCCGTTTTCATCGCGAGTGACTTGCGCATAATGTCCAGTAGCTACATAATCGGCGCCAAGATCCATTGCATAATCCAAGAATGCTTTGAATTTGATTTCTTTGTTGCACATCACGTCTGGGTTAGGTGTACGTCCTGCGCGGTATTCGGCTAGGAAATATTCAAATACACGATCCCAATATTCTTTTTCAAAATTCACAGAGTAATAAGGAATCCCGATTTGAGCAGCTACTTTCGCTACATCCTTATAATCTTCCGTGGCCGTGCATACACCGTTTTCGTCCGTGTCATCCCAATTTTTCATGAATATTCCGATCACGTCGTATCCTTGTTCCTTTAACAAAAGTGCTGTTACAGATGAGTCGACACCGCCGCTCATCCCTACGACAACGCGTGTTTTGCTGTTGTCTGTCATGATATCACCATCATTTCAATTAGATTCTGAAACATCTACGAGTTGAAGGTCGCAACTTTTCAGTATTTTACATTATACGTCATATTTCTGAAAATTTCATCCCTTAATTATCAAGTCGTAAAAATACTGTTCTACTGGACCTATTCAGTACACAAACATGATAGTCAACCAAAAAATCACTCATCTTTTGAGCATTCGATATAAAAAATTGGCATACTCATAAAAAGGGCCAGCCTTTCGGCAATAAGGAATAATTTTGTAAATTGTGAAAAACTATTTTTCAAAATTGCTTCTTATCGCTTAAAGCTGCACGTCTCATTTACAACCTTTTCTTTTTAGATGTTATGAGTTGCTCAGATAAGTGATTTTGTTTACTCTAAGAAAAAAGGGAGGCAAGAGATACATGAATTACTTTACCAGTGATATGCACTTTTTCCATGAACGCTTATTAGGAAAAAACGACTTTGCTCCGCGGCTCTTTGCAAATGTGGATGAAATGAACCAACAGTTGATCACTAGCTGGAATGCAGTAATAAAAGAAACCGACCATGTTTATCATCTAGGCGACCTTGCTATGCATCCGCAATATGAAAAAGCAAATGCAGAAATTTTGGAACTGGTCACTCAACTGCAAGGAACAATCCACTTGATCAAAGGGAACCATGACAGTCGTGCTTTTTTCCGTTATTTAGAAAAAAATGATCCTAGGCTTACTGACGGAAGTCCCAAATTTTATTTTTATGATGTAGGTGCCATCGTTAAATTCGACCATCAACAATATTACTTGACTCATTATCCGATGTTGCTCGGGCCTAACGACACTATCCGCAATCTTCATGGACATATCCATCATTACAGCGTACCTATCGAGAACGATGTCAATGTAGGCGTAGACGCACCGGAAAGAGAACTCTTAAAGGAAAAACTACCATTTGGCACTCCGTTATCTGAGCAACAAATCAAAGAAATCTATGAAGCAAAGAGGAAGTACGATAGGTCGTGAAAAAACTGCCCTATATCAAGTATTAAACAAATAAAGATAATTACTCATATTTTTCATTTGAGTAGGCTTATTGCCACAGGAACATTAGGATCAGAAATGGAGTTGTAACAAGACTTCTGTCACAACTCCATTCCATACTATTCGTCTTTTTGCTCATGGTGTTCTTTTACCAGTTTTTTCTGTAATTCTTTATCATAATTTCGGGCAGCTGACGTTAAAAATAAAACGATTCCGCATAATAAAATCCCGATTCCGGAAAACAAGAACATTTTTTCTACCCCTAAACGATCAGCTAATGGTCCTGCAAATAATAATCCAATTGGACCTGCCAGGTTCATCAAAGAGTTGAAGTTCCCTAAGACACGACCTAAAACATTCGATTCATAACTCTGCTGGATCATTGCCATCAGCAGTGTATTGAAATATGGCGTTGCACAACCTGCTCCTGCATTCAAGATAAGAAAGTACAAGAACCCTTGACTATCGTTTGGAACCAATCCGCTTGCACCGATCGTCAGGCCCATAATGATGTAGGCTATAATAATAGGTTTCATTCGGTCTTTCCATGTTCCTATAAAACTGATCAGTGCACCGCCTAAGAGCATTCCGACTGCGTAGACTACTTCCACTGCTCCCGCCTGTCCAACGGAACCACCAAAGTAATCTAGCGTCATCAATGGATACAGACTGATTGCTGGCATGAACAACAGCATCACAAATGCACCATTGATCGTTATGTACCATAACCCTTTGTTATCCATCAATTGCTGCAGCCCAAATTTTGCATCTTTAAAAATAGTAAGCGGAACTTCCAATATTTCAGGAGAAACTTTTGGGATCTTCACAAAAATCAATAAGCCGACACCAAAAACTGCCCCCAATACATCTAATAAAATAAGGTAATTGACAGGAACGACTGAAAACAAAGCCGCACCTAGAGCTGGCGCAATGATGAAATTCGCTGATTGGACCATTCCTAACTGTCCATTCGTCCTTGTTATGTGAGAAGATGGAACGATTGTCGGCATAATCGACTGGATCGTTGGCATTTGGAATGTTTGTGCGACCGAACGCATAAACAAAGACACAAAAACTAGCCAAATCGGGAAGGATTCTGAAATCGTTCCGACTACTGCTAAAATAAGCGCGAAAATCGCTACAATAATATCCGTGACAATCAAAAGAGCTTTTTTATCCCAGCGATCCACTAGCGGTCCTACAAATGGGCTTAGTAAAACCATGGGAATCATTCCTAGTAAAGTAGCAAAACTCAAAATTGTCGCCGAACCGGTTTCTCTTGTCAAATACCAGATGATCGCATATTGGACGACCATACTAGTGATTCCTGACAAAAACTGTCCCGATAAAAAGAACAAATAATTTCTCTTCCAATTCGTTAAAACGACCGACTGTTCATTTTCCATAAACATCCCTCTTTTCTTTTTCATTTTGTATAGCGTTTGCACAACAATCATTATACGGGATTCTTTTTTCAAAAAATACCTTTTTCCCTAAATAACAATCGTTTCAATTTAAATTTCTTTACTTAGAAACAATAAATCAGCAAAATATTAAAAATAACAACATGTGTTAAATTTAAAAATAAAAAAGACAACTAATTTGCGTCGTCCTTACAAAGTTAGTCATCTAACAATAGGCCGTTTCAAAACTAGTTGTCTTTTTATATCCACAGATCATTCGACTTTTTCGAATAACCCACGGCTAATCATCCCATCCATCAGAAAATAAAATTTATCTTGGCTCATTTTCTGTTTTGGATCTTTGAAAATATTGACTGCTTTCAATCCATTTGCTGTAGTGATCGACATTTTCAATGTTTGAATATCTTTTGATACAGTGATTTTTAATTTGAATCCTTCTTTGCTTTGCGGCGTGGCATCTAATGGTCGGATCAATTGATAATTGCCTCCGTTTGTTTCTGTAAATCCATTATCGCGCAATGTATATCTTTTTGCATCAGGATGCAAACGATAGCTAATTGGTGCGCCCAGTACCGTTGCTGTTGTTTCAAATGCCATGATTTTCACCTCGATAAAATTAGTTTCTCTTTATTATAAAAGTTTATCCTGATTTTTACTAGGTTTTTCAGTTAAGTTCCCTAAAAAATGAAGGCGTTCTCTCAGACATCTGTTCATATAAGAATGACTTCACTAGTTATTTTTTGACAGCACGAACTAATTGATCAAGGAAATACTGGATGTCGTCTTCGGTATTTCCCAAACCAAAGCTGATACGGATGGATTCTTTTAGTATCGGTGTATCTTCTCCATACATTGCTTCTAATACGTGTGAAGGCTCGATATTTCCTGCTGTACAAGCTGAACCAGTAGAAATAGCGACCCCATTAAGATCAAGCTTCATCAGTAGCAAATCATTTGCTTCGCCAATTAAGCGAAGATTCAACACATGAGGGAGTTTATTCGTTAAATCACCATTTACTTGATAAGGGATTTCGTTTGCTTCTAATGTATCAAGAATCAATTGCTGGAATCCTTTATATTTGTTGTTACGTGCTTCACGTTCTTCAGGTGACAGCAGTTCAACTGCTTTTGCCATACCCCAGATCCCTGCTAAATTTTCTGTACCTGCACGCCGCTTTTCTTCCTGCTCCCCGCCTAAAAGCAATGCAGGGATATTTACTCCGTCTCGTTTATATAAGAAACCGACGCCTTTTGGCCCATTGATTTTATGAGCAGAGATACTTAATAAATCGATTCCTAATTCTTCTGGATGGATCGTTTGGTTTCCGTACGCTTGTACCGCATCTGTATGGAAATAAGCTGGATGATCCGCTAAAAGTTCACCGATTTCTTTGATTGGCATCAAATTTCCGATTTCATTGTTCCCGTACATCACAGAGACCAAGATCGTATCTTCTCGTAACGCTTTTTTGACCTCTTCGATCGACAGATTCCCTTTTTCATCTACAGGCAGATATGTAACGTCAAACCCCTTTGTCTCTAAATATTTCATGGTATTAAGAACAGCAGGATGTTCGATAGCTGTAGTGATTAGATGTCTGCCTTCTTTTTGACGCGAGAACGCTGTTTCTAAGATAGCTGTATTATCCCCTTCTGTTCCCCCACTGTTAAAGATGATCTCGTGAGGTTTTGCTTGCAGACTGTCTGCAATGATTTGTCTTGCTGTTTCCAATTTTTCATGCGCGTGGCGACCAAATCCATGTATGCTTGAAGGATTTCCAAACGTGTCTTGCATGATTGCCGTCATCGCTTCAATTACTTGTGGATGCATGGGGGTAGTTGCCGCATGATCCAGATAAATAGTTTTCACTTCATTCATCCCTTCCAAATTATTGCTAGGCACATTCTAGCATAAAATAGCGAACAAACCAAAGAAGAGCTCATTTTTGTCTAGAGGACGTTTCATGGGCATAGAAAAAAGGAGCTGTGACAAAAGTCTTGTCGCAGCTCCTTGAAGCTGCTCACTTCTGTCACAACTTCTTTCCCTCTTTTTTTTGTTTATTCGAATTCTTTTTCTTCCAGACGGAATAACGGACTCATCGGTGTATTTTCATGGATGCGTTTGACCGCTTCACCCATTAATTCTGAACATGTAACGATTGTTAAGTTTTCTGGATGACGATTTTCTTCTGTGAAAACAGAATCAGTGATACAAATATCTTTGATTGGTGCATTGTCTAAAATACTTTTCGCATGATCGGACAATAATCCATGTGACGCACAGGCATATACTTCTTTTGCGCCGTTTTCTTTTAATACATTTGCTGCTCGTGCAAGCGTTGCTCCTGTGTTCAAGATATCATCTACCATGATACATGTCTTTCCTTGAACATCACCGATCACATAACCACCCTCAGTTGAAGCATCATCTGCATGATCTACGATGGCTAATGTGCTGTTCAAATATTCTGAAAGACTACGTGCACGCTGAACACCGCTGTTTTTTGGCGAAACAACTACGATGTCATCTCCCGTCAGACCTAATTGACGGTAATAATGAGCAAACAACGGCATCGTAAATAAATTATCTACAGGAATATCAAAGAATCCTTGTACTTGAACCGTGTGCAGATCTAAAGTCAGTACTCGAGTTGCCCCTGCTTCTTCGATCAAGTTAGCGATCAATTTCGCAGTGATCGGTTCATGAGGTTTCGCCGTGCGGTCTTGCCTAGCATACCCATAGTAAGGCAATACGACATTGATCGTTTTCGCACTTGCTCGCTTCATTGCATCGATCATGATCAGTAGTTCCATATAGTAGTCATTGACAGGTGCATTCGTTGATTGAACGATATACACATGATCCCCTCGAATACTTTCTTCGATATTGATGGAAATCTCGCCATCACTAAATTGCTTCACGACGCTTTTACCTAATTCTGTTCCGAACACTTTCGCGATTTTTTCAGCTAATGGACGGTTGCCATTCAAACTAAAAATCTTCAACGTGTCATCCTGATACTTATTACTCATGTAGTCCTCCCCAAAACTTCTCTATTCTTCGATAGTTTAACATATTTTTCCAAGATTTTCTGTTAATTTCAGCAAATTCTTAAGGAAGTGAAACTGTTCCGTTACTCCAACTGGCAGGAATGACTTTATGATAATCGCCCCAGTTGTCGTGTACTTTGTAATAACGTTCTCCTGTTTCAGTTTCAAAATAAGCGTACGCTGTCACCCAATGATTGCCATATGTACTGCCAAGTACTTTCAAAATACCAATCATCACAGGTTTGCCTTCACGTATACGTTTTGTAGCTCGCTGCCATGAACCTAGAAGAGTTGCTCGTGCACGCTCATGATTGCCATTCTTCTTTAAAAAACTAGAAATCCCTGTACTAACCTGAAAAGGAATCGTAGGAAGTCCTAGTGGTTGGATCTGGCTACGCAATGCCTTCGTCAAAACCAACGAATCAGCCGTATTTTTCTTGCGAATCTCATTTGGAAGCATCCACCCCTTACGATAGTCTTGATAATAGGCAAGGAGAACTGCTGCCGCGTAAGTACCACAAAGATAGCCTGAGGGGGTAGCCCATTTCTTATACCTCAAAAAACGTTCTTCTGGCAATCCCACCCAGCAATTTGCGAGTTCCTTTCCTGACCTTTTTTCTTCGATCAAAACGGGAATATCTTCTTTTCTGTTGATCCATCTAGATAACTCGATTGGCTCTTCATTGATCAGCTTCCATTTTTTACAAGAAAGACCCTCTTGATAAGTATATTTTGCTGGAGAATATTCTACCGGATGTCCTGATTGATCGATAATCACATAACTTTGATCTTCAAAAACCAGAGCTAAAAAAAGCAATTTACTTTTTCTTGACTGCAGCTGCTGAGTGCTGGCTAATTTTTTAATTTTTTTATCTACTTTGAAATATAAAGGTTTATCCACTACTTGATTCAGTTGGGATCGCCTCCTTTTTTTCATTATAAGTGAAGGATTGAAAAAAACAAATCAGTTTGATTGTTCGAATTTTCAATTTTTTATGTTCTATTTGTTAATTCCTTCATTTTGTAAGATAATGGGCACACGAAACAAAAAAGGAGCGATCGATGAATGAACAAAGAACGATTGAAACAAGATTTCTATGAAGCAGTCAATGAAGAATGGCAAAAAACAGCAAAAATCCCTGCAGATAAACCAGCTACAGGCGGTTTCCAAGATTTAGTTGACGGGATCGACCAACTTTTGATGGGAGAAACAGACGATCTGCTTGCCCATCCAGAAAAAGTGTCTTCAGAAAAAATGAAACATTTCCTTGCATATTATCAACTGGCAAACGATTATGACCGAAGAAATGAGTTGCATGCTCAACCACTTCAACCTATAATCGAAAAAGTTGAATCATTGCAGTCTTTCGACGAATTGAATGAGCAATTTCCAGAATGGCTGTTGGATACATTACCATTGCCATTTAATCTGGATGTAGATGCAGATATGAAGAATGCGCAAACGAACGCCTTCTTTGCTTATCCGCCTTCTTTATTCCTTCCAGATAAGACGTATTATGCATCAGACCATCCCAACGGTGCACAACTAATAGGCGTTTTCTTTGATATGGCTGTTCAGTTATTAGAGCTTGCCGGCAAAGAAAAAAGTCAGGCAGAAGCAATCACGGAACAAGCAGTGCAATTTGATAAATTGATTGCTCCTCATGTAAAAAGTGCAGAAGAAAACGCAGATTACAGCAAAATGTATAATCCGCAATCTTTTGATACATTTATTAAATACACAGATAAACTGGACTTGAAAAAACTTGTCACGGGTTTGATTGGGACAACTCCAGATAAAGTGATCGTAACTGATCCAGTGTACTTCGATCATTTGAATGACATCCTGACAGAAGCTCATTTTCCGTTATTCAAAAGCTGGATGATCATTAAAACAGTACGTTCTCTTAGTGGTTATCTATCAGAAGAATTCCGCCAAGTCAGCGGAATCTATTCTCGCGTATTGTCTGGAACAGACGAAGCAATGCCTCAGAAAAAAGCAGCGTATTACCTTGCCTCTGGACAATTCGATCAAGTAGTTGGCGATTACTACGGAAAAAAATATTTTGGCGAAGCTGCTAAAAAAGACGTAGAACAAATGGTGAAAAAAATGATCGCCGTTTATAAAAAACGTCTAGAAGAAAATGACTGGCTTGGGGATGCAACAAAAGAAAAAGCCGTCATAAAATTAAATAACTTAGGTATCCAAGTAGGCTACCCCGATAAGATCCCAGCATTATTCGACCAGTTCAAAACAGTACCTGCAGATCAGGGTGGTACTTTGCTTTCAAATACTCTTGTTTTCAGCAAACTCACATTAAAAGATCGTTTCAGCAAATGGAACAAACCAGTGGATCGTTCAGAATGGGAAATGAGTGCTGACACGGTCAATGCTTATTATCATCCATTTCGGAATGTGATCGTCTTTCCGGCAGCGATCCTTCAAGCACCATTTTACAGTCTAGAACAATCAAGCTCTGCTAATTATGGTGGAATCGGAGCTGTTATCGCTCATGAGATTTCCCATGCATTTGATAATAACGGCGCTTTATTTGACGAATATGGCAACTTGAACAACTGGTGGACAGAAGAAGATCTTACACAATTTCAAAACAAAGCACAAGCAATGATCGAAGAATTCGATGGTCTGCCTTTTGCTGACGGAAAAGTAAACGGAAAATTAACCGTTTCGGAAAATATTGCTGATGCAGGCGGTCTAAGCTGTGCATTGGAAGCAGCAAAAACGGAATCAGATCTTTCTATCGAGGAATTCTTTGTCAATTGGGCAACGATTTGGCGTACAAAAGCAAAAAAAGAATACCAACAACTTTTACTGCAAATCGATGTCCATGCCCCTGCTAAACTCCGAGCAAACGTGCAACCAAAAAACCTTGACGAATTCTATGAAACATTTGGTATCACGGAACAAGACGCTATGTATCTAGCGCCAGAAAAAAGAGTGCGAATCTGGTAAGAGGTTGTGCCAGAAGTGGTCAGCTTCAAGAAATAAGAAGGAATTTGGGAAAATCGCTTCTCAAATTTTTGTGACATTTCGGCTTATTTTTCGAAGAAGTTACTTCTGGAATACCATGTATTAGAGGTTGTGAAAAAGCTGCTTAGTTTCAAGTAGTAAGAAAAATTTTGTGAAAATGGCTTTCCACATTTTTGCATAAATTTGACTTACTACCGAGAAACTGGCTTTTGAACACCGTTTATCGAGAGGTTGTGAAATCAGCGTCCTGACCTGAGTATTAGAGAAAAAAACGGAAAAATAGTTCCTCATATTTTGCCGTTTGTTGAGCTAATACCGAGGGTCAGCTGATTGAACACCGTTTAGTGGAGAGATTGTGAAAAAGCTGTCCTGCATCAAGTAATAAGAACAGCCAATCAAAAGCAGCAAGGAGAACCTCATCTATAAAAAGATAGAAGGAAGTGAGACATCTATTGGTCTCATTTCCTTCTATTTTTACTTTCCTCAGTCAATTGTTTTACATCATAAAAGGAGAAATTCCACTTATTTTTTTCGCTGTTTCATGACATAAACAACTACACCGATTAACAAAATTCCTCCAGCTAATGCTAGCAACGGGTTATTAAATTCTCCCGTTTTTGGGAGTCCTTGAGTGCCATTTTTTTCACTTTCTTTTGCTGTCCTATCCGGATGAGAAGGTTTTCCATTTGGTTTTCCATTTGGTGATTCATTTCCTGGATTTTCTCTTTCTGGTTTGTCATTTCCCGGGGGCACATCGGCAGTTTCTCGCACAGTGATCGCTTTTTGCTGGGTAACAGATTCTGTATGAGCAGACCATTTTTCCCCATCAAATATTTCCGAACGATAAGTGACTTCTAGCGTATATTCTCCTTTTGAAGGTGCTGAAAAAATAGCGGTATGATTAGAAAATTGAGCACTTGACTGTGTTTCAACGATTTGGATCTTTTCTGGGAAATAACGCATATCTTCAAAGACAGGCGTTCCTTGATTTGGTGTGAAAGTTGACACAAAAACTGTAAAAGGCTTCAGTTCAATGATATTTCCTTCTGCATTCTCCGCCACACCATTTGCTTCTTGTATAATAATCGGATTATTTTGTTCATTTGGTTTTGTCTGATTTGGTTCTTGTACGATTGCATACTCTGGATATTCCGAAGACGGTGAGGTTTCTCCGTCAAAAATAGCACCTACAGATAATGGAAGACCATCCACTCTTTCCTTTTCTGTTTGACGATTCCCCGGTTTAATCTGCATCAGTCCATGAACATGGATACTTCCATTTTCATAGCGCGTAACAGGCTGCTGACCTTCTTTCGAACATGTATTTAGAGACTCGATCCAATCTTTTGATATGGTATGTCCAAGAGTATTTTCTGATTGTTTCTCTCGTTCATTCCAATAGTAGTTCAACGAGTGGTAGATTTGATCTTCGTTTTGATTCAATGGGCGGATCTGCTCTCTCATCTCAAGATTCTCTGTTCGGAAAGATAAGATACCAGAAGCATGGTAGTCTGTGTTTCCTGCTGAAGAGGTATAAAGAGCCACATTATATGAACCGTTATTAAAACTTGTACTGCTATTGACGATAATATCTGTTCCGCTATTGGAATCGATTCCTTTCGCAAGATTTTCGAAAGACAAACTATTGATCAATTCATGAGGGCCCGTTAAAGAAGAACCGCCCATTTTGAATCCATTACCGTTACCTTCTCCCTCAATTCCTGGTACCCAGCCGTTTCGATAAGCAACTGAGTTTTTGATGATTACTTTTCCGATCGAACCTGTTTCATTTTTAGCAAAAAGGTCCCAACCGTCATCTGCATTATGATACGCGATACAACCGTCAAATACATTTCCTTCTCCTATTGTCAGTTTGGCCGCAAATCCATCGGCATCTTCAAATCCTGGATCGGCATTTTCAAAAGATGTACAGTTCTTGACTAAGTTATGCGCGGGCCATGCTTCGAAAGGATCATTTGAGCTACCGCTGATTTGGATTCCTGTATTTCCATTCCGATAAGCATGAATCTCTTCGATCAAATTATGATTTCCAGAAATCTGTAATCCTTTTTGCATAGCTGCACTATTTGTAATGTCAAACCCTCGTAAACCCCAGTAGTGACTGAACAGTGTCATCCCATTTCCAGTTCCTTTAAAATCAAGTACAGGACGCTTGTTTTCTGGATTTTTCTCTGCAATCAACTGAATCGGGTTTTCTCTTGTCCCGTTAACGCCTTTTGGAATCGTCAATCCTCTTTCGAAGGAATAAGTTCCAGGCGCCATGACGATTGTCTGCCCAGCATATGCGTATCTCAATGCTTGTGTCAGAGATAATGGATTTTGTCTGCTTCCGTTTCCTGCATCTGACCCTTCTGGTGTTACATAAACTGTCGAATATTTAGGTTTACGGTAGTCCACTGTATGAAGAATCTCTTTTGTTTCATAACTAGTCATCTCTACGTATTCTTCTGGCGGATAGTTTTTATCTGGCGTAAAACTGAAAGTAAATTCGTTCGTTCCTTCCATCAGTTTTGTCTGATAATCAAATTCCCGATTCGCAGTGATAGCCAAGTTTTTTGCGTTCTTAAGCACCTCTCCTGTTGCTTTATTTTTAATTGTCAATAATCCGTCAGCATTTGCTCTAAAGGACATAGTATGATCTTGGTTTCCTGAATGATTACTAGAGGTCACAGTGTAAATCGGATCAATCAAGCGAGTAGGTCTTTCTTGCCCAGGAGGATCTGTCGCAGGATCTGAGTAAGCAACTTCGATTCCTTCTACCTTGATCGTCATATTCCTTGCTGCAGCAAATCCTGCATAAATAACCGATTCATCTGAAGCGTATAATTTTTCCCAGTCATACATGATGTCAGAAGCCATTTCTTCTCCTGTTTCAGGATCGTAATAATATGCCTCTAAACCAGTATTCGTTTTTTTCATCTCTACGTCCAGTTTAGTAATCGAGTTCGTGGCCGGAAACAGATTCCCATGACCGTTTCCGAATATATTATAAGAACCTGTTTCTTTTTCCAAGAACCCTGCTGAAGTCTCTAAAGGTGTTGTTTCCACTGAGACACTCCCAGGAGCTGGCGCAGCTTGCGGATCTTCAGATGATATTCCTGTGATTGCCCGTGTCCCCAATCCAAGTCGCATCGTATATTTGCTGCCGCTCGTGTTGACCACTTCTTGTCTATCCGAGTCCCAGACATATTCGATCCGACTGCCTAGTATGGCAAATGAATTTGAATAAAATGCCTGCCCAAACAAATGATTTTTTGGTACTGCGTCTCTTACCATTAAAGCAAATCCTTCTTGGGCATTCGTATAGGTCCAAGATTCTATTTCGATCGTCGCCCGCATCCTAAAGTTGATGTCTTTGGGGATTGCTTGATAATAATAGGTCATTCCATCTGATCCGCTTGACTGGAATTTTCCGCCGTTATTCGTGGAAGAGAGCCGCACGCCGTCTTCTAATGGTTCAATGGCATACCTACTAGCACTTGTGCTTTCTCCGAAAACAACCCCTTTCCACTCTTCATTTGCTTCTTCAGATTGCTTTTTTGTCTTTTCATTTTCTGATTCTTTCATCATAGGATCATTTCCTTCTTCCGTATCCATATCTTCACTAGTTCTTGGTACTTCCTCCATTGTTGACATCCCTTCAATGTTCACGTGTGCATTTTCTTCGTTCACAGACTGTTGTTCGTTAGCAGCAACTTCAACGACAGAAATTAAAACCGGGGTACTGAGCATAAGGAGATTCATCATTAGCGCACTGTATTTTATACGTTTTTTTAACAAGTGTATTCCTCCCGTAACAAATTAGAAAGCGTTTACTTAAAGTATTACCTAATTTATTTTTACTGTCAATAAAAAACAAAATTATAATAAGTGTATTTTATAAAAAGAAAAAATATAACTTAAGTTGTTGATAATAAAGAGATTTATTAACGTAAAAAGAATAATATTTTTTTAAAATAACGTATAAAAAAGAGCGTAAAACAAAGTAGTTTGTTTTATGCTCTTCTTTTATTATTTTGTGCTTTTTATTTTATCAAATCACTTTGTTTTTTTATAAAATTTCTGCGCCTAGTGTGGACTCAAAATGTCTCAATGCCCATTCATGTCCAACGGGATCGAAACTTGCCACGGAATCTTTGAAAATATGGAGTTTGTATCCAAGATTATACGCATCGACTGCTGTATGCAACACACAGATATCTGTACATACGCCGGTCAAATAAATATCTGTGATCTGGCGTTCTCGCAAACAGATGTCTAGATCTGTTCCACTAAAAGCGGAATAATGCCGTTTGTCTATCCAATAAACATTTTCCTCTTGCTCATAGTCTTGGTATAAACTTTTTAAAGAGCCGTACAATTCCCGTCCACCCGTTCCTATCACATTATGCGGAGGAAATAAGCGGTTCTCCGGATGAAAGGAATCTTTTGGATCATGCGCATCAATGGCAAAAACGACAAAATCCTTTTGATCAATAAACTTCTTTGTATGAGCAGTCAGCTTTTTTTCAATTACTTGTCCTGCTGTCCCAGTAGTCAGCTTTCCATCCTCTGCAACAAAATCATATGTGTAGTCAATCGAGATCAATGCGTTCATCTTAGTCCTCCTTATACGAGATGTTTGACAAATTCGATCACCATTTCTGCTGATCGTTTGCCTGCGTCTTCGATAAATTCGTCAAAGCTTTGTGTCGCCGAGTGATCTGCTGTGTCGCTCATTGCACGTACGATCAAAAATGGGATATTGAACTGACGAGCTGTTTGTCCAACAGCGGCTCCTTCCATTTCGCAAGCTAATGCTTCAGGGAAATTCGTTAAGATTTCTTTGATTTTATCTGGCGAGTCGACAAATGTATCACCTGTAACGATCAATCCTTCTTTTGCGTTCAAATTCGTTGCTTTTGCTGCTTTAACCATTTCACTGCGCAAATATGTGCTTGCTTCATAATATAGAGGCATTCCTGGTAATTGTCCTGGGTTGTAGCCAAATCCTGTTGCATCTGCATCAAAATAAGCTACTTTGTCTGATATAACGATGTCACCTACTTGTAAGCCTTCACCGATTCCGCCAGCTGAACCTGTATTGATCACCATGTTCACGCCGTATTGTTGGATCAACAGACTTGTGGTAATAGATGCTAAGACTTTTCCTATACCGGAACGTACGACGATCACTTCGTGGTTACCTAATGAACCTGAAATAAATAAAGCGCCTGCGCGTTCCCATGATAATGGTTCGCTTAGGTTCTCTCTCAAAATTTTTACTTCTTCTTCCATTGCGCCGATAATACCGATTTTCATCTTTTTAATTCCTTCTTTCTATATAAATGCGATTGCTAAAAAAACCACACATAACATTAGGATAACAATAATAAGAGATTTCATCAAAAAAGAGTTCCATTTGGTCGTCTTTTCCCGTTCGCTGATCCTTGTTTTCGTGATTGGTTTATTCTTTTTGCTTTCTTTACGATAAAAGCTGGCAATCTTTTTTTCTTCTTGCTGATAAGCTGTTTCTGCTTTTCGCTGTTTTTTTAATGACTCGCTTGCTTGTGCTTGTTGTCGCTTGCGAAGTTCGCTTCGCGTAATAAGCGGTCCTTTGGCCATAAGCCGATCCCTCTACTTTCCTTTGGTCAATAGTTCCCAGTATTGAATCGCATAAATCGTCTTTGCATCACAAATCAACTGATCTTTCATCGCTTGTTGCGCCTCTTCAAGAGTTAGATGATACAACTCCAGTACTTCGTCTTCATCTTGTGCTAAAGGATTCTCGACCTTCTCTACCCCTTGTGCATGATAAATATGAAGGACTTCATTTGCAAAACCTGGTGAAAGATACATCGAAGTAAGATGGCTCAGCGACTTCGCACGATAGCCAGTTTCTTCTTCTAATTCTCTAGCTGCTGTCATTTCGGGATTTTGTCCTTCTCCTGGATCGATTTTTCCAGCTGGAATCTCCAAAATCACTTTTTCTAAAGGTTTTCGAAATTGTTTGACAAGAAGCAGACGATCTTGTTCGTCAAAAGCAATGATCCCGACACCGCCAGGATGAAATACCAGTTCTCTCTTCGAAGTTCCTCCATCTGGCAAACGAACTTCGTCTACAGCAACATCAATAATTTTTCCGCTATAGATTTCTTTGCGACTGATTGTTTTTTCTTCAAATTGCTCATTGTTCAGCATATCTTCTCCTGCTTTCTTTGTAATCATAACTGCTTTTTTTTCATTTTTCAATTTTTCTCAAAAACTCCTTATTAGTTTACCATAGATAAACCTTAGATTTTCTCTAAATATAGAAAATCCTTCTTTAGTCCGATACTCTTTCTAGTAGTCCGTATGCTAAAATAAGTATGTAATCGAATAACGAAAAGAATTCAATACTCAACGATAAATGACATGGAGGGTTTATTATGATAAAACGAAATTGGCCGTGGCTTCTAGCATTGGTCTTGCTATTTCTCTTTGTCCGAAACAATAGTTTTTCTTTTGTTCTAGGACTTTTATTGATAGGTGTAGTTTTAGTTTTGTGGGGACTCTTTGGTTCGCGCAGGAAAAAGGGAAAACAAGAAGAAATTCCTGCACTGACTGACGAACTTGAAACTCACTATGAAAAAAGCGGTATGACAGCGAATGAAATTTCATTTTTTCGACAAACAATGAATCAAACAAAAAATGAGATCAATCAATTGCAAATGAATATGCAGCAGACAGCCAAACTTAAAGCAATCGATCTCCGCCATGATCCAGTCAAAGCAGCGAAAGCTTTATTCAAAGAATTGGTGAAAGAACCAAACCGACTGCATGAAGCAAGTCAGTTTCTTTATACGCATCTGCCGAATCTAGTTGATTTGACAAATAAGTATAATGAGATCAATGACCATGAGATCAAAAACAAACAGACCTATGAAAAACTAGAAGAAAGCGCGCAGATCATCGACCAGCTGTCAGCTTTAATCGCACAAGATTATCAAAAATTCGTTGCTGAGGATCTAGATGATATCGACGTAGAGATATCTGTTGCGAAACAGAGCTTAAAGCGTGATAATAAATATGAACCAGAACAAAAGGATTAACTCTTTTGTTCATAAAAGAAGACTCGGAACATTCAGATGATGTCTGGCTGTTTCGAGTACTTTTTCTAAAGTAGAGACATTCATGTAAGAATCGAGAACAGATTCAACAAGGAGGAATTTTTTATGGATCATAAACCGACTGAAACAAAAGATGTTACACCAGTTAACGATACACTTGAAGATTTATTGAACAACCCGTTTTCAACTCCAACAGATACGCTGACCACTTCACAACAAGCGGAGATTGATCAGCTCCAAGAGCAACAGACAGCTGCTCGTTTAATTGACAAACTACCGGCGGAACGCCAAGAACAAGCTAAACAGCTAGCAGCAAAAATCGATGCTAATGATGCACAGTCTGTCATCAGCTACGGATCGGCTGCCCAAGCAAAATTAAGTGAATTCTCACAATCGATGTTGAATCATGTGCAAGCACAAGATATTGGTCCTGTAGGAGATTCCTTAACTGAACTGATGTATCGTCTCCAAGAAGCCAATCCTGACGAACTGCGTGCCGGAGAAGGGAACATCTTCCAGCGTGTCTTCGGGAAGGTCAAACAATCGATCTATGAAGTGACAGCAAAATATCAAAAGATTGGTGCACAAATTGACAAGATTTCAGTGAAATTAGATAAAGAAAAAGACGGTCTGCTAAAAGATAATCTGATGTTAGAACAGCTTTACCAGAAAAACAAAGACTACTTTGATGCACTGAATATTTATATCGCTGCTGGAGAATTGAAAATGGAAGAACTTCAAACAACGATCATTCCAGAAGCGATGAAAAGAGCAGAAGAAACTGGCGATCAGATGGATGTTCAGATTGCCAATGATTACACGCAATTCCTAGATCGTCTGGATAAACGTACGCATGATCTTCGCTTAGCTAGACAGATCACGATCCAGCAAGCACCACAAATCCGTTTGATCCAAAACACAAATCAGGCCTTGGCTGAAAAGATCCAAGCATCTATCGCTACAGCCATTCCGCTGTGGAAAAACCAAGTCGTGATCGCATTGACCTTGCTTCGTCAAAAAGATGCAGTAACTGCTCAACGCCAAGTCTCTGAAACAACAAACGACTTATTGAAGAAAAATTCAGAAATGCTGAAAATCTCAGCCATCGAAACAGCGAAAGAAAATGAACGTGGAATCGTGGATATCGAGACCCTTCAAACCACTCAAAATGATTTGATCGAAACAATCCAAGAGACATTGCGTATCCAAAAAGAAGGAAAAGAAAAACGTCGTCATGCAGAAGTAGAGCTTGGACACATGGAAGAAGATCTGAAACAAAAACTGTTGGATTTAACCCAATAGATCACCTTTCGCTTGTTACTAAAACAAACGCCCAACAACAGTTTATTACAACTGTTGATGGGCGTTTTTCTTATCTTTCTTCTAACTTCTCCATTGGAGTCTATTTCTCATTCATCTTGCTGTGTCCATAGCCATAGCCAAAATAAATGATCAGTCCAATAACCATTACGATACCGAACACGATCCATGTCACAGTTTGCAGACGAAGCATCAATACAATACAAGTCAAGATGGAGACGATTGGCAATAGCGGAACGAATGGCACTTTGAATTCTCCAGCTTTTGGTTTGCCAAACATTTTTCTCAACTTCAGTAAGCCTAGACTAACAAGCATCAAATAGGCGAGCGCCATGATATTCGTTAGTTCCGCTAATACATTCAATGGGAAAAATCCGGCAAAGAATACAGCTGCCACACCAGCGGCATAAGTCGCTTTTTTCGGTGTACGATGCTTTTGATCGATTTCTGTCATAAACTTAGGAAGTAAGCCATCCTTGCTGACAGCAAACAGTAAACGAGCAAGTGAATACATCATCGAGATCGTTACCGTCAGTAGCGTTAAAATTGCCCCTACAGCGATCACCGCGCCCACTGTTCCATGTCCTACATACCTCATTGCAAAAGCCACTGGGTCATTGACTCCTAGTTCAGTATACGGAACGATTCCTGTCAAGATCAGCGTCACGATGATGTAAAGGACAGTAGCAATCAGTATCGAACCAATGATTCCTCTTGGCACATCTTTTTGCGGGTTTTTGACTTCCTCGGCTGCCATTGCAACGGCATCAAATCCCAAGAAAGCAAAAAACACAAGAGCTGCACCATCTAGCACACCGGAAAAACCAAAAGGCATGAATGGCTGCCAGTTATCAGGTTTAACGAAAAATATTCCTACAATGATAAACAACGCGATGATACCAAATTTGACATATACCATGGCATTATTCAAACGTAATGCTTTCTTGGCTTCAAGCGACACGATGTAAGTGACGAATATCACTACGAGCACCGCAATCAAGTCAATGTATGTACCATTTTCCGGATTGTACCCGCCAGTTAATGCTTGTGGAAGTTCGGCCCCTAAACTTTTCAAAAAACCTTGCATATAGCCAGACCATCCGGAAGCAACAGAGGAAACCGCTAGTAAAAATTCCCCGATCAACAACCACCCTGTCAGCCAGGCAGCAAATTCACCAAATACAACATACAGATAGGCATATGGCCCACCAATCACTGGCACTCGCGAAGCAAATTCTGCGAAACTTAGTCCAGACAAAATGACAACGATTGCAGCTAAGACAAATGAAAGTGACAGTGCTGGACCAGCATTTTGATTGGCCGCAACCCCTGTCACCACAAATATTCCCGTACCGATGATCGCACCAATTCCAAGCATGATCAAATCAGACGTTTTTAGTTCTTTTTTCATCTCACTCGTATGATTGAGATTGATCTCTTTCTTACGAAACAAATCCATTGAAGTTCCTCCCCATTTTAGGTTGGAAAACAGCGATTAAACTGTTTTCATATACCCTAAAAGGATACCACCTAAAATGACTAAAAGGCAACCAACAATAACATAAATGAGCTCTTTTTTCGTTTTTCTTTCGCCAAGGATGAAAATCCCACCTAAAGTAGAGATAATGATCCCCATTTGTGAAAGTGAGAAGCCAACAGCTAAACCAAGTGATTTGACTGTTAGAAGCATGCAGATGTTTCCTAAGCCCCATAATAATCCACAGATCATGTTTTTCCACACAAACTGATCGACTTTAACTTTACGGAAAGCAAAGAAGCTTGCGCCTAAGATCATTCCGATACTTTGAGGTAAGATAATTGACATCGCATCCAAATTCGCCCAGTTGACGATGATGGTATATACACCATAACCAATCGTAGAGAAGATCAATGCTCTAAAACCCTTACCAAAATCAAGCATTTTATTATCTGTATCTATTTTTCCTTCGTCATCTTGTCGGGCAGTCAAATACGCACCGCTTACAAGAAGAGCTAAAGCAATAATACCGTATACATAATCTTTCGTTTGTGTCCATTCATGGAAGAAAACGGCTCCCGCAATCGTATTCAAAATTAATTGAAAACCAGTAGACAATGGTAGCCCTACAGAAACACCCATGTACTTCATTCCATGGAACTGTCCATTTTGTCCAACACTCCAAGCTAAGCCGGATAAAAATCCGATCAAGAAAATCCAAGGGGTGATTACAGGACTAACAACGAAAAAGACAACTAAAGAAAACAGAAATGCACCGATCGTCATTCCTAGTGTTTGTTGATTGGCATCGCCACCAATTTTACCACTTACTAAACCAATACTACCCCATGCCAACATAGGGACTAATGCTATTAAAATTTCCATAACCAATCTCCTTTTATTTCACATGATAAGAAACTTATCAGCGAAAACGTTAACAACACAAGCACTTTTTTTCGTTTCTAACGATTTTCTAACGTTTTTCATTATAAAAATTTAAGATTGGGAAAAATAAAGTCATTGTTGTCCCTTTTCCTTCAGTTGATTCAGCCGTCAAATGGATACCTAATTTTTCGGCCAGATTTTTTGCTAAATAAAGTCCTAATCCTGTTGAATGTGTTTTGCTAAGTCGACCATTTCTCCCAGTAAATCCCTTATCAAAGATCCGTTTCAAGTCTTCCGCTGGGATACCGATCCCTGAATCTTTAACTGAAAGGCTGACTCCTTGCGCTTCCTTTTCTATGCTCACAATGATGTTTCCGTGATCCGGCGTATATTTGATGGCATTACTAAGCAATTGGTTGAAGATAAAAGCGATCCATTTAGCATCGGTCAAAACAGTATGATCCTCACCAACGATCTCGTAGCGAATATTTTTTTGGATAAAATAATTTGCCTGACTGCGTATCACAGGCTGAATGATTCCTTTTAGTCCATATTCTTGGATGAGGTAGTCCCGCGAGAAACTGTCGAGTCTTGCATAATACAAAACTTGTTCTACGTATTCATCGATTTTTGATAATTCATTTTCTAGTAATGTATACTTTTGATCGTCAATATCGAACTCGATCGAACGAACTAGCAATTTAGAAGCGGAAAGTGGCACTTTGATTTCATGGACCCATGAGTCAATATAATCTTTTTGGTCTTGTTGATTACTGATTGCTGATTGCATTACTTCTTGGTGTTCACGGATCAGCTGATTGATATATTCTTCTACCAGTTTTTCTTCTTCTGTCCTCCCACCACTCAAATAATTTTGCAAAGGGGAAGTTTTTTGTATGTCGGCTAATTTTCCCCACCATCTTCTCTTGCTCAAGTAACCACCCAGCAGATAAAAAATCAGAAAGACGCCCTCAATCAAAGCTAAATAAGCAATTGTGCTCAAATCCACTTTGATGTTTGGCGCCAGCCACATCACAAAGATCGTCAATGCAATAAAAAACAGCCATCCCAAGATCAATGTCCACTGATCTTTCAAATATTTAAAAAAATTCATCTTAACCGCTCATCCTTTCAGGGAACGATATATCCCTGTCCTACTTTTGTTTCGATATATCCTTGGATACCTGCCTGTTCGATTTTTCGGCGTAACCGATTTATGTTGACTGTCAATGTATTGTCATCTACAAATCGTTCGTCATCCCACAGTGCTCGCAGCAATTTTTCCCGACTTAAGATCTTTCCATTGTGCTTCATCAAAATAAATAATAGACGATATTCATTTTTGCTCAAATCAATGATCTCTCCGTTGATTTCCATACTTCCGTTGTCAACATTCAACGTAATGCCATTGTGGCTCATCATTTCACTAGATAATTCTGTGTAGTTGTAAGAACGGCGAAGTAATGCATTGATTTTTGCAATCAGTACATCGATTTGGAAATGTTTTGTCACAAAATCATCTGCCCCCATGTTCATAGCCATGATCATATCCATATTCGTATTCCTGCTGGAGATAAAAATGATCGGTACTTTCGATACTTCACGTATTTTTTGACACCAATAATAGCCATCCAAAACGGGAAGATTAATATCTAGTAATACAAGCTGTGGTTCTTCTCTTTCAAAGTCTGAGAACACTTGATTGAAATCGGTCGTTCCAAAGGTTTCAAATTGCCATTTCTCAAGTTCCTCCATGATCAATTGTCGAATGATCTCTTCGTCTTCGACTACCATGATTTTTGCCATAAAAAATCCCTCCATCTTTCTTCTTGCTACTACAATATCAAAGAAGCCCTTGTGAAACAAGTTGGCTTACCTGGAAAATGTCATTTTAGCAAACGTTAAAAAAAACTGGAAATATGCGATTTAATCGCGTTTGTCTCTTCCAAGCAGCTTAAATTTATTATGTTATTCTTAATAATTGGTCTATTATCTGTTATTTTTCTTTCGTTGTTTTTGTCTTTTAAATTTTCGATAACACCAATAACCGAAAAGCGTTAGCACTAGCAATATACCTAGAAGGAGTATAAGTAATCGATAAAGATGGTATTTTTTTGTCTGTTCTATCTTTGAAGAGACTTCTTCTGTAAAGGGAACTCGTCTTCCTGTCACTAGTAATCGGTGAGTGTTCACGGTGTAAGGTGTACAAGTGATAAGTGTGACTAGATCCTGCTTTTCTCTAATTGCTAATGTATTTGTTTTTGTTGGAAGGACAACAATTTTCTCAACGACTTCATAAGCGAGCATCCGACCATACACTTCAAGATAGAATCGGTCATCTTGCTCCATTTCTTCAAGATCCGTAAAGAGTTTTTTCTCAGCAATACCGCTATGGGCGGTAATCACGGAATGTGTACTCTCTCCTCCAGTTGGAAAAGAGGTGCCTTGCAGGACTGTCGCTCCTCTATCTAACAAAAGATCATTCGTTTCATCAAATAAAGGCAAGCTAACATTGATTTTCGGAATATAGATGGCTCCGATCATATGTTGTTCGTAATATTCTTTTCCTGGATTTTGGACATTTCTAACCGCTTGCTCAAAAGGATCTTTGACTTGTCCCATTCCTGGGATTACTGATGTATGAGCAAGCGTCTGATTTTTCTTTTCATGCACTGCTAATTGTTGCTCATGTTTTTCTTCTTTATCGCGTTCAAGCTGCTTTTGATAATTCTCGATCCTTCTTTGATCCAAATAATTGCTGAGAGCATCTGCTAAAAATGGATATGTAAAAACTGCAGCTCCGGCAAGAAACATCACTGCCATAAATAATTGTAATAAAAGACTGATTTGGGTTTGAGGTCTATTACCTATTTTCTTTTTCATTTTCTTCACCTTCTTATTTAAAAAAACTGCAGCAACCTTTATAAAACCGATTGCTGCAGCTTATTTTTGTTGCTTATACTTCAGACTTCATTTTAGATTTACGGTACCAGCTGTACGCTCCAATCATCAAACTTATTCCGATTAGTAAGAATGCCAAGAGCCCGTTCCCACCAGTAGCAGGAAGTGACCCGCGTTTCATATTCGGTACTCTTTCTGGCCCTGGATTTTCTACTCCTACGATCTGAATTTCTTCATTATAGCTTCCATAAGAGATGATAAATTCAGTAAAGGCTGCCTCACCTGTTGGAAGTACATAACCTTCTGGCGCCATGGTCTCTTTCATTTGATAGGTTCCATAATCTAACCCTTGAACCTCAAAGTATCCATTTCCATCTGCGACAAATTCTGTTGCTTGTCCGCTTGTTGCCCACTCAATTCTATCTGCTCCTGATTCATAAACAGCTAAAGGCGACTCCCCTTTATAAAATATTGCGTATTCAGAACGGTCTTCATTCCACAATTCGAATCTTGCATCTTTAAGCAATTCACTGCTTGATGCATCATATTTTTCAAACTTTCTTCCACCTGTTGTGACTTTCTCTGGCGGCTCTACTCCTTCTTCATAATCAAATTCATCATTTCGTCCGATTTCAATAACCGCTGTGTTGTTATGGAAATCATCCGCTTCTAGTTCTGTGGAAACCTTCAAATTATACGTGATCGTTAAATCTCCTCCACGTGCATCTGCTAATCTACCTAAAGTATCTACTTTGGCTACTCCATTTTCTTCTGTCAAAATCGTCACGACAAACCCGTTGCTTACTACTTCTACTATATAATCTTGTCCTTTTGTTAAAATCGTCTCGCCGGCTCGCACTTCTATTTCCTGATCATAATAAGTTAGACCAACTGTAGGCGTATCTGTGATTTTGTAATTTTTGATAACAGCGCTTCCGTTTTCAAGGACAGAATCGATGAAATAAGGAATAGGTGCTGTGATCGTGTAAGAAGCCGTTTTTCCTCTTTCTAGATCAATATAAGAAATCGTTTCTTGTTCTCCAGCTTCATTAATAATCGTTACTTGTCTAAGGTCGCTTTCCTCTACATTCATCTGTTTATCTGCTTCTCTGATTTCGTTTTTCGGATACAAATGCACATCTGTATTGTATGTGTCTTTCCATGTAGAACCATCCCACACGCCATCCACCATATCAGGCATCATCACTGGCATCATAACAACCATTGGAGACGCGATTCTGGAAATATGAGCTGGCGAATAAGTTTCTAAGAAAAGATAGACTTTATCTCTAGAAGAAGGTGCTTCTTCCGTCACTTGGACGGTAGAGAATACCGCTTCTCCAGCTTCATTCGTTGTTTGTTTGTCAATACTTGTCAGTCGATATTTTAAAAACCAACTTTCTGTGTGCCGTTTTTGAATCCATTCAATCGCTTCGGCAGAATTAAGACCGTCTTCTCGTTCCGGTGTTAAAGGATTATCTCGAATCAAATCGTAATATACTTCCGTTACGTCAAACAAATCAAAATCGACTCCTGGAATATTTTCTTCACCAAAATCCGTAGAAACCAATCCGCTATTCGGTCGTTCTTCCGGAACAGATGAGAAACCTTTTTTGTGTAATGTAATCGTCACTTCACTTGGTTTTTGTGCGACTTCTTCGGCTTTGACTAGTTTTCCGTTCCCGAAAATCCCTATTCCCGCAGTAACGAGTAACAGTACACTCATTCCCGTGACAATCATTTTTTTATTCATTTTTTTCTCCCCGTTCTTTTTTTATTAATAAAACAGCACCTAACAATAAAAGAATTCCTAGTAAAGAAATCAACGTTCTTGCTTCATTCGTTTGCGGGAATACGGACCATTTTCCTGATTGACCTGGATTGCTTGGACCACTCGGCTCTTTCGGTTTGTCCGTTGTTTCTTTTACGGTCTCGTTATAAACACGTGGTGTTGCGGATTCATAGGCAGAGACTGGAACTTTCCCGGATTCTAATTCAGCCATCTCCTGTCCGTTAACTACTACATATTGTGGTTGGCCTTTTGCATCCACCCAAAATTCAGGGATGATGACCTCGATTCTCTTACTTGCTTCATCCATCTCGTAACCTTCCACACCTTTTAATTCTTCAAAATAATAGGTGCCAGAAGGCAAGAAACGTTGTCCTGTCGTAACAAGGCCCTCTTTATCCGAAATGAATTTGCTTACATTTTTGTCATTCAAAGGATCATTGTCTGCTGGTTTGATCCATTGATTTTTCAAGTCATTAGCAGGAGCCATATCTAAATAATATTTCCCCCCTTCTATCATCTGATATAGAGCAAAAACAGCACCTTCTAATGGTTTTCCTTTTTCAGTTGTTCCTCTTTGACGTCCATACTTGAAGAAGTATGGATCTCTTAGATAACCGACATTTTTAGGATAGATATGAATCTCTTGCAGTTCCTCGGTTGATTCTGTCGGGTGATAAATTGGCAAAATAGCAGCAATTGGGATAGCTGTCTGATCGATATCAACATCCAATCCAACTTCTGGATCAATCGATTCTTCGAAAATCAAATAAACTGCATCCCGATCTTGGTTTTTCTTAGGTGCTTTGATACGTGCAATCCCGTCTCCTAATCCGCCAACCGTATCTTTCCCAGTTGTTACCGAAGTCCCTATTTGGACAAGCCTTTCTTCTGTGATTAGCTGACGGATATTGTTTCTGTTCGTTTCAGCGATTTGCTGGACGAATTCTTTAGGAGTCATGTTTTCAGCAGCTTTTTTTTCATGATAATAATCGGTCATGTCGTAAATGGCAAATGTCGCTCCATTTAGTGGCACCGTCTGTGAAATGATATCTGCTGTTTCCCCTGCTTCCTCAGAGATAGCCAAGCCATCATTTTCATGGTATTCAAATTGATCGTTATAATCGATATCTCGAATCATCCGTTTATGCAACACGAATTCCACGACATCTTCCCCTGATTCTTCTGCCGACATCGCATGTGGAAGAAGGACTGCTGCAAGCGGTAGTAAAACAAGTAATTGAAGCATCAAACACAACAGCTTTTTCATTACCTTGCTCCCTCCTTTTTAGATTGTCTGACAAACAAACCATAGGCTGCTCCTGCAAGCGCCATGAAGAATGCAGCAAGCAGGATATAGAATAATCGTCCGGATCCTCCTGTAGCAGGCAACGGATTTTCAGGATCGTTCCCGACACTAAGCTGTAATCTGATTCGATTTGTCTCCAAAAGTTCATATTCTAACTCTTGCTGTAGATCAGGCGTCTCTGCTTCTTCGTTTGGATAATACGAAATCTCAACTTTTAGTGTACCCGCTTCTTTTCCTGGAACTACCCGATCATTTTCTATGTCAGGTTCTTCTCGATAACTAATTTCTAAAATAAAGTAACCTGGAAGTTTTCTATAGCTGTCAGGTGACTTCACTTCCTTGATCCGATAGACCCCTTCCAACAAGTCTGAAGCATTGAATAGGGAAGAATCGTTTGGATCTGGTGCCAAGCCTCCCTCGATGATTTCATACTCTCCTGCACTATTTTGTTTCTCAATTGAAAATTCTGCGCCTTCAAGACGTCGGCTATTCATACTGTCAATTTTCAAAAGTTCCAAATCGATTGGCGCTAGTTCATCTTCTAAGGTTACTTGTAGTACACCATCGATGATTTCATAGCCTTCCGGCAAGGGAGCAGTTTCGTCTTCGATGACCGTATCTTCAATGATAAACTTACCTTCTTCATTCAGTGCAAACTGGAACACTTGATCAGATAGCCGATACCCATTTGGTGCGACAGATTCCGAGACCTCATATTCACCAATAGACAGATGCAGAGGTTGGTCGTAATTTAAATCGACATACTTTTCTACTCCTACGGCACGAGAATAGAAGTATCCGATCCCAGGCAAACGTTTCGATTCTTCTGGTTCTAACGGATTACCAGTGTATGCTCGATACAGCGGGAAGGAAGAATCCCCCACTTTCCTGATATCGAAACCTGCACCATCTAATGTATGGCCTTCATGGTCTAATTTTCTAACTCGGATCTCCCGATAATCAAACGTATTGTAAGCAGTGAATGCTACCCATAAACGATCCTCTTCATCTGTTGTATACGTGAGATATTGCCAATTTTCTTCACCTGTTTGCTTGAGTTGGATAGTCCCTATAGCATTATCGTAAAGTCGCAAGATCCATGTGTCATTTTCATCAGGTTCTTTGAAACCTTCTGGGTTCTGGCTCTCAATGATTTTGTATTCTGCATAGTTGGTAGTTTCTTCACTATCCTTATAAACAAATGAATCTGGCTCTCCGATTGGATGAATAACTTTCTCACCATCCACGATTACATATTTCCCGTCTTCATCTACTGAATAGAACGTGAGTCTCCCTTTCTCTTCCTCTACTTCGTTCACACCAGAAAGCCCTTTCGCTACTGGATATCCGATTTCCAGTCCGTTACCATCTGTTTCATAAAGTTCAAACTCTGCGCCATTGATTGGCATATTACTGCCTTCAATTAGTTTATTGATATTCATGTGGATTGGCTTGAATTCATTTCGCATTTCCAGTTTGACATACAACTCATCATACTCTGTGCCTTCTATGTTAGGCTCTTGTACAACAGAAAGCTTGTGATATTCTCCTTCATAATAGGAATTCGGATCTTTACCTTCCGGTCCGCCGACTCTCGAACCAGATGTATATTCATCTACAAGCTCGTAGTGACCTAACATCTCATCTTCGTTGGCTGCATATTTTTTGATTTGGAATTGATACGTCTCATCTACTAACTGATAACGTGGTGGTCCAGCGATCTCTCTGATCCAAAATATGTCGCTGACTGCTCCAGTTTCATCTCCTAAAATCGGCATCTTCGTTTCAAAGATCGCTATTCCGTCCGTGGTAGTTTTACTTGTTTCGATTGGTTCGGCTTCCCCACTCTCTGGATTTTGGTCATATAATGCAAATTCGACTCCAGCCAACGGCTCGCCATTTTGACCCTTCTTGCTGACTTGGAAATTACGGCCTTTATGTTCGTAACGAATGGAAGAAGATGGGAAATACATCCGTCCAGTAGTGATATCATTCTCATAATCCTCCAGGTTCTGAATATAGGCCATATTGTTCACTGTGCAAAAATTTCCGTCTTGAGCTCCCGCATCAAGTTTTACTTGGTACTTGATCCTGACCATTTCCCCTTCACCTAAAGAAATCGGAGAAAATTTATAAGCTTGGTTTTCCCGTCCGACATACGTTGTCGGAGTCGCCACTACTTCTGGTGGGGCTTGTCCATGACGTTCTTCATCCCATATTTCTGGCTCTTGGTACTTCATGCCGTTTTCTCCTGGATCTAGATGGTAAAACTGAATATCTGCCGATCTGCCAGCTCCAAATGGTGAGACATTAAAACCAGTTTCATCATAAAGTGTGGCTTGCTGGATCGTTCTCTTGAAGGTAGAAGAGATATCCTCCAAGGCTGTAACAATGTCATTCTTGTTGTTCGCATTGTAATATCGCGGTGTTACGCCATCTTCTTCTAAATCAGCAATATTTTTCAATACATTTCGTCCAATAGCATCTAGTCGTTGTCTCCCGCTAACGTTTCCATCGATTCCTAAACCAATGGAGAAGATACTTGGCGGGTTCTCTTGATACTTGTTTTTCAGCCAATGATGATAAGCAACTGTGTTGATCGCAGATGACTTTTCTTGCGAAGTAGGACTGCCATTCGTATTGTTATTAGAAGAACCATCACCAACCCAGTGAGTCGCTTTATTATCTCCTTCTTTTACCTCTCCATAACGATAGTGTACATTTACTTCATCTTCTGGACGGTTAAAGTCAGATGCATAGGTAACTGGATGAGTAAACCCTGCATTAGAAGTATTCCCAGAAAACTCCTCAAAATTTCTGAACAAAACGTCATTATCTTCAGCAATCTTATCTTCCATCACAGTCCAGTTGCTCCAAGCTCCATTAGTGCTCGTACGATAACTTGACTGAATCGGTGCATAACTGAAGGTCGGTGTCCCATCTCCCACAACGATTAGGATTTTTTCTGGATTTCTATTTTCTCCGCCATTGTCTTTATACAATGTTTCATAGCCATTTTTAAGCCCTAGTGTAAGCGGAGTTCCTCCGATTGGTGTACGATTTAATGCTGTATTCTCACTTCCCGTCAAACGATTGATATCATTTGTCAATGGAAAGATGTCCGAACTGATTTGCTCATGGTTATTGATAGCTGTACTATTATGGTAAAAATTCACCATACCGATTCGAATATCCAGACTCGGGTCAGAGAGCAGATCTTTACTCATTTCGTTTACTGCCTCAATCAACGCAGCATTTTTAGTTTGACTATTGGTCCCAGCGGTTAATTCACTCATACTCGCTGACTTATCTAGAACAAAAACGATATCGATTGGACTGATTTCCTTTTTCTCGCCCCCGATGACATCTAGATAGACATTGTAAAGGGTTGTTGCATCTTCAGGATGTAGATCAGATGCTGTGCTGCTTGGCAGAACAGGTTCTACCCATTTTTTGATGTACGCCCCGTTATAATCCAAGTAACTGTTTTCAAAATTCCGTTCATTTCCCCAAAGCTGAACGGTTTGAGCTGGAACGTTTCTATCTTCTTCGCCTGCAGTTGATCCATTATTAGTAGCATAGTCGTAATTTCGCCAGTTCGCTCCCCCGTTTGTATAATCACTATCATCGATCAAGTTCTCTCCGTCATATGGCGAGCCTTTGTCTCCTTGATAGCGTTCATTGCTTTGTGTCCAATTTCCTAACACTTTTGTATAGTCATTCGTTGTAAACTTCGGGTAGCGATGCTGTTCGTTTTCAACTTCTCCGCTAGGATAGATATATTCATAGGGGTCTTGCGTAGCTGTTGGCCCAAGACGCTCCAAAATACCGTTGAATAACTGGCGTTGAATGCGCTGGAGTGCTTGACCGCTGGGTACGATTGGTTCGTCCAGCTTTTCCATCTCATTTTCTTCGCTACGTTGAATTTCAGCGGAATCTTCTGTATCAGTTTCATTTTCTTGTAATTCTTGGTTATCTATTCTTTCATCAACCACCACTTGAAGAGGTAGTTACCCTTCGTTCACATCGGGGATCTTTTCTGTTTCAAAAATCAATGTGCCGGTTTCTGCTTCTTTTGAATAAACTTTTCCGACATACCATTCTTGACCATCGATCGTCTCGACTTTTAGGTCTTCTCCATCTTCATCATAGGAGGATAGACCTGTTCCACGAACGTTTTTTACGGTACCAATCCCGGCGGCTGCCGCATCGATTGCTAAACGTATTCTACCTTCATTGGCACTTTCCTTTTTTTCAAAAGCCAGATGCCATTCAAGGGTTTCTTCTTTTTCAATATACTTCCCTTCAATTTTTGCATAGTCCTCATCTAAGAATACCTCATCCTCCTTTGTTTCTGTTGACTCAGCAGCTACATCCAGGGTCGTCATATGATAGACTGACTGGAAATATGGTCCAAATAGCAAACTGACAGTTACTAACTGCAAAAGCTTCAATTTTAACCCTTTCACATCCTTATACTCCTTTCAAAAATATTTGTCTTCTTTCACAACAATCAACAAAACAATGCCCATCTAATTATAATTTAATTTAATTTTAATTTTAAATCAAATGATATCCTTTTTAGTTAAAAAACACCAATTATACAACATTTATTATTAAAATTAAATTATAAAATTTTATAACGTTCTCATTTAACAAAACTTAAGTTATTAAGACAAATGAATAAACAACTACGCTTTCCTCGAAACAAAAAAATAAAGCACAAATGCGCATTTACGCACTCATGCTTTATTCGTACAATTAATTCAGATAACGGCAGCGCATAGGATGCCAATAACACTTCCTAAAATAGCTCCTCCTAAAATGTCAGTAGGATAATGTAAAAGTAAAAAAATCCTCGAATAAGCGATCAAACAAGCAAATAAAAAGGCTAATATTCCTGCAACTGGACTTAATTCGAACAACGCAGCTACTGATAAAAAGGCTAGCGCTGTATGTCCTGAAGGAAAAGAAGAAGTCTTCGGTTTACTTGTGTAAAGGACAAGCCGACGATTTTTTTCATAAGGTCTTTTCCGTCTTGTCGTTTTTTTGATAAAAAGCAAACCAACAAAAAAATAGATCAAACTGCCGATAAGAATGGCTAGACCATATTCTCTAGTATCAGGTATCAAGACTAAAACAGCAGCAAGGAGCAACCAAATAAAACCACCATTAGAGATATTACTGATAAATTTCAAAAAATTGATTTTTCGACTATCCGTTTTCCGTTGCTTGGCGAACTTGTTGATAATACTATCATCGATTTTAGCAATCAAACGCAACATGTTATTCCTCCTTTTTAAGAACCTTTTCTTGCGTACGATGGATAAAAAGCAGGACTTGAAAATAAAACAAGAAACTGAAACCTAATAAAGCAAAATAGATTGGTCCTGCAAACCAGAATGCGACAAGAAGGATCAACGTGCCTGCCAAATAGAAAAGCGCGCTTTTGAAATCATTAAAAAACAAGAAAAATGCAGTAATCCAAGAAGCTTCTTTTTGTTCCAGTTGAAGCAAGATTTTGTAACTAAAGAGAAGCGCGCTTAATAGAAGCAAAAACAACGTAGTATACATCAATGTATAGCCAATTCCCCCACCCCAATAGCGGAAAATCTGATAATCGATCAATAGAAGAAGAAAATAAACACTTGCTAAACTATCTTGCTTTCCATAAAGAGAGAAGTTCTCACGAAACTTTTTCCAGAATAGTGAACCGAGCTTTTTCTCTTCATTTTTTTTGTAATGATAAATCATATACAGAACTGTTCGACTTGCAGTTCCTAATGTGAAAACAGGCAAGACGCACAGGAACCATAGTAGCTGTAAATGGATAAGACGTGGAATCCATTCAATGATTTCTAAGAAATAATCATTGGCTTTTTTACCAATCGATCGATTCATCATCCTTTTGAACCTCCTGTCAAATCCATCCCTTCAATGAAATAACGTTGTGCAAAAAAGAACAGCAAAATCGTCGGGATCAAGACAAGTGTTGCTCCTGCCATCAGATAATTCCATTGTGTCGTTGCTTGGTTCTGAAAAACTTGCAAGCCAATCTGTAACGTGTATTTTTCTTGATCTTGGATATATAACAGAGGACCTAAGAAATCATTCCAAGCTGCGTTGAAGGAATTGATCGCAATGGTAATCAAGGCAGGTTTCGTCAATGGAAGCATCAAATGACTCCAAATATACAAATGATTCGCTCCGTCGATTTCAGCAGCTTCGATCAATTCATTATTGATCGATAAGTAAAATTGACGCATCAGAAATATATTGAACGCATTGCCGAAGAACGATGGAACGATCAGGGGCAAATAAGTACCTACCCAGCCGATCTTGGAGAATAATACATATTGAGGGATCATCGTTACAAACCCCGGGATCATCATCGTAGAAAGAACCAAAGCAAACATCAGCTTTTTCCCAGGAAAATCAAGCTTCGCAAATCCATAAGCAATAAAAGAATTTGAAAGGACATTACCGATCACTACTAGCACAGTGATGAATAATGTATTTCTTGCATAGCGCCAAAAAGGAAAGGCGGCAATCGTATCCAGATAGTTTTCCCATACGATTTTTTCTGGGAAAAAGGTCGGAGGATAACGAACGATTTCTTCCATTGGTTTCAATGAAGTAAACACCATCCAAAGCAATGGAATGATCAAAATGATTCCTATTACTGTCATGAGGACATAACTTAGTATTTTTTTTGTTTGCCGATTCACACTGGTCTTTTTGAAATAATCCATCATTTGCCGTCACCTCCAGAATAATAGACCCACTTAGGTGCAAGCTTCAAATTGACAAACGTCAGAACCAACACGATCAGAAACAGGATCATTGACATAGCCATCGCATAACCCATATCAAAAGCTACGAACGCCTTGTTCCACATATGCAGATTATAAAAAAGCAAAGAATTTGCAGGTCCGCCTGTTCCATTTTTCGTCATGACATAAGCTTCTTGAAAAATTTGGAAAGAACCGATCGTAGAGGTGATCACATCGTAAAAAATAATAGGAGTGATTAATGGCAAAGTAATACTTTTGAACTTTCCCCAAACGCCTGCTCCATCGATTTCTGCTGATTCATATAAAGATCTAGGAACATTTTGTAATGTAGCTAAGTAAAGTAGCATTGCTCCTCCAGAACTCCATATTTTCATCAAAATCAACGCAGGTTTCGTCCATTGTGGATCAAACAGCCAAGCTGGTCCAGGGATATGGAACCAGCCCAGAAATGTGTTGATCAATCCTGCAGATGGAGAAAGCAGCTGCATCCATAAGATGTAGACTGCTACTCCTGATAAGACTGCCGGTAAATAGAAAGCTGTACGGAATACACTGATTCCTTTGATTTTTTGATTGAGTACTGTGGCTAAAAACACACTGAAAATCGTCGTCAGCGGTACATTGAAGATGACGAAATAAACGGTGTTGTATAACGATTTCCAAAATAAATCATCGTGAACGAACATTCTTTTGAAATTTGCTAGACCAATGAAATTCATCTTGGATGTCAAATTATAATCGGTGAAACTACCAATAACTGAAAAAAGCATAGGCCCTAGCATAAATACCAAGAACCCGATAATAAAAGGCGAGATAAATAAATAGGCCCATCTTGCTTCTTTTTTCTTTCGGATAGATAAACGCTTCAAATTTTCTTGCCTCCTCTGTACCTAGACAGTCAAAAATGGATTATTGATTTTGCTTGACTAAGTTTTCTACTGCTTTTTGTGCATCTGCCAATCCTTCTTTTGGTGATTTTGTTCCTAAAAGAATCTGGTCAATCTGTTCATTCACTAATGTCGTGTAATCCGGAGCATCTAAAGGAACTGGTGTGATCACCGTATTTTTAAAGTTTTCGTCCGCCATTTGATAGATCATTTTTCCTTTATCCGTTAGGTTGTCATTATTCACTAAATTCTCATTGGCTGTCTTGCTCGCCATGATATCAAAACTTTTTTCGCCGAATTTTTCTTGTACTTCTGGAGAAGAAAGATATTTGATGAATTCATAAGAGGCCTCAGGATCTTTTGCTCCGTATGGTACTTCCAAGACGAATCCGCCACCCCACGACCAATGGCCTGAACCTTCTTCTTTTTCTGGGAGCTGCATCACGCCAAAATCAAAATCATCCGGTGCATTTTCCATCAAACTAGAGTAATAATTGATATTTTGGGCACGCATGGCTACTAATCCGGAAATAAATGGATCAGATACACCAGACCCAAATTCGGCTTCTAATTTATTGATCGTATTTTTCCCATAATAATCTTGCCAGTCTTGGATCCACTCCAAGGCTTCCACTTTATTTTTAGTATCAATCTTGACTTTTTCATCTTTGTCAAACCAACTAGTCCCGTTATCTGCGTTTAGCGCCCATACATCAGCCCCTAAATTCCATAATGGATAAAAACCGATGCGTGTAAATTCTTTTCCTTCTTTTTTATCTAGTTTACGTGCTGTTTCTTCTAATTCATCCCAAGTTGTCGGTAGATCTTGTTCACTGATTCCAGCTTCTTTAAATAACTTTTTATTATAAAAAATGACTTGTGTATCTGTATTGAATGGGATCGCATAAGGATCACCTTCATATTCTACTGTATCCCAAAGCTGCGGATAAAAATCCTTAGAAGTGTCTTTTTCTACATATTTGGAGAGATTAGTTGCTTGCTGTGCTTCTGCTCTTTGGGCAACGGAATTTATGTCCTGTACAATAACATCGGGTGCATTTCCAGCTGTTATTGCAGATAAAGATTTAGTCCAGATGTCACCCCATGGCTGATACTTATAATTTACATGGATCTCGTTTTGTGATTGATTGAAATCCTCAATGATTTCTTCGATAGCTTCTTTTCGTGCACCGGATCCCCAAAAGGACCAGAAATCAATATTTTTTCTTCCATCACTTGTTTTTTCAGAAGAATTTGCTGCACTTGAACTGGCATCGCTTGCATTACTTGATCCGCATCCTCCTAATAAAAACAATGCTGAACTTGCCAGCAACCCTGTAAACAATAATTTTTTCATATTTTACCTCCAAATTTTAATGTAACCGATGCCGGTTTTAATATAACGATATCATTTTGTTCTGAAAATAACAATTTATAAGGTATGATTCTAAAAAAATTATTAATGATACCAATACTTTATATAATTCGCGAGCGCTTTCTTTGAATTTTTTAATCTTTCGTAGCAGAATGAGAATGTATTAAAAATAGATTAGGAGGAATTTTGATGTTTAGACACCAGAAAGAATTGCAGTTTGAAGCAAAACCAGATCGTCCGAATCCATTAATCGCGAAATATCTGCAGGAGCTGATCGGCGGCCAATATGGCGAGATGAGTGTAGCTATGCAGTACCTGTTCCAAGGCTGGAGCTGCCGAGGAGAAGAAAAATATAAAGATATGCTGATGGACATTGCAACAGAAGAAATCGGCCACGTGGAAATGTTGGCGACAATGGTTGCTCGTTTATTAGAGGGTGCGCCTGTTGAAGATCAAGAAGCAGCGATGCAAAAAGATCCAACAATCGGTGCCATTATCTCTGGAATGAATCCACAGCACGCGATCGTAGCTGGCTTAGGACCTCGTCCTGCTGACAGCGTGGGCAATCCATGGAGCGGTGCCTATATCATTGCGAGTGGCAACTTGTTAGCAGACTTTAGAGCTAATTTAAATGCCGAATCACAAGGAAGACTTCAAGTAGCACGTATTTACGAAATGATCGATGATCGTGGCGTAAAAGATATGCTGTCTGTTCTCCTTGCAAGAGATAGCTATCATCAAAATCTATGGGAATGTGCAGTGAAAGAATTAGAAGAAAAAGAAGGTTCAATCTTAGTCCCAAGTACTTTCCCGCGTGACAAAGAACGAAAAGACATTGCTTATGACTTCTATAACTTCTCAGAGGGAGACCAAAGTAGTGAAGGTTCTTGGGCTAGTGGCAAAGCACTGGATGGCGAAGGCGAATATCAATGGTTGAAAGAACCTAAGATCGAAGGCGCTGCACCAAAATTAGAACCAGTAACACCAAAAATGTATGGGACACCTCCATTCAAGAAATAAATATCTACCCGTAGAAACACCCGTTTTTTGTTCCACACGCTTTGTGAGCAAAACTGACTAAAGTCATTAATCATAACCACCCTTCAAAAGGGTGGTTTTCTCTAGAGCTATAAGCTCAAATCACCGGCCAGCGCCTAAAGACGCTGGCTTTCATATTTTATGTTCAAGCCATATTGCCTTTGCCAGTTTTGCCCACCTCTTAAAAGGTTTATGTACTACTCCTTAGCCCTTAAAAGGATCGTCTTACTCTCGTACACTCAGCTTATCTAACGCACTATCATGTTTTTCTTGTTCTTGAATGTACTTTTTGATGGTCGCTTCATTTTGTCCTACTTTTGTCACATAGTATCCTTCCACCCAAAAGTGTCGATACCCAAATTTATATTTTAGATTTGCACAATCTCTTGATGATCTCCTGAATATTGGCTCGATATTGATTATAAATTATTTTTCTTCTATACTTTGGTGTGAATACAATGTGGTATTTACACATCTACTTTGTACGGGCTAAACTATTTCCCTTTATTGCTCCACCCGCATAGCAAGTGGTTTTGTATTTCAATCGCTCGGCGCGCTCAATTAGGTCTAAAGACAATAAATCTAAAAACCCGCTGCTTCACTGACAGAAACAACGGGTTTTCAGAAAAAAATGAAATGAAAAAGATCTCTTACGGCAATCTATTTTATTTTTTTGATTTTTTATAAATGGAAAATGCTTCAAGAAGTCCAAGAAATAAAGCCGTATAAAAACAAGAACCTATGAAATCTTTATTTATTAGATATTCAACAGAAATCCCGATAACACTAGCCAACAATATATTTATCAGAAGTGTAAAATAAGGATGCTTTTTATAGAATAGAACTAGTGTTGTTTTCATAGACTCTCCTTTCTTCATATTTCCAATTAATCACAAATTCACGGCATTACTAGAAAAATTAAAGGGGCGCAGAAGTGGAAAAATACTCTTCGACTTTCCCTACAAACCAGGCCATCTTGTGTTTAATAACTATACCAAATCTAAGGTACCTCTAAATCTAAATTCCATTTGTGGCGGTGACCTCCAATTTTTAACTCTTCTATCTCCCATCCAGTATACATAACCTTGATACTTCGACCACTTATATATCGAACACACAAATACCTATCCATTGCAGGAGTACTACCTAACTTAGTTGCTACTTGCATCTAAATAACAGCTGAAAAGATAGGACTTACTCTTAGTAAAGTATCTGAACTATTAATTTTTAAACTATCATTTTTATCCTCAACTACATGCACATCTGTTGCAACTTCACTTTCTGTCTCATCCAGATAAATGATTAAGGAATCGGGAATTGCAATATCTTCAGCTGACGCTGGAATAGTTGAGCTAAATTAGTCATCATATCTTTATTATAAAATAACCAACAGCAAAAAATACAATGAAAAACAAACTTGGAACTAATGTATCATTAATAAATGTTGAAAAATTCAGCAACTCATTACTGTATGATTTTAGCAGCCCAACCAACATATACCCTATAAAAGCTAATAAGATGGTTAGGAATCCTTTAGAATTTTTACTCATTCATAGACACTTCCTTAAATAACTTTTATTATAGAAGGTATTGTAAATAATAATATTGACAAAAAGTGACTCAAAATAAAAAAAACCTTACATTATACTGGAATGAACTGTATTGATAGTGTACCTAAAAGCTCTACTGACATAAGATCGTGTAATCGGTAAAGTAATTTTATTAATTATACGGGATGTAATCAATTAGAGAATAAACTAATCATAAAAGGTACTTTTACATTCATAATTGTCGCTTTGAGATTCTACTTTGGTTCACTATCTGACCCAATTGCACATTTTCGATCATTACAAGTATTGGTGTCGTTAGAACAACTAAATAAAAACTAGCGGTAGATTTTTCAGAATCTATGCTAATTTCTGTATGGATGTTCCAGTGATGGCAAATTTCTCTTTTCATTATTTTTCTTGTCGCATGATATGCCTTTTTGTGTTATTCAGTTAAACTATAGAAATTCTTTCCTAGACAGATCTTGATCCCAAATTTTACGTTTTTGAGCATCGATATAGTTTAAAATGACATTACTCATATCTAAAGAGTTTAGATTTTTTAGGACTAAAACTGTCAGTTGTTCTTTTTCTTCTTTCTGTTAAAGTATTGTCGCGACTTTTCGTATACGTTAAGATATGTCGTGAAAAAACAAGTTTTGTGACACAAAAAAACGAATGACTTGAGGAAATCACCTCAATCATTCGTTTAAAATGCTATATATTCTTTAGTTTAAGATACGGAAATTAATGCCATCGACCACACTAGTAGAATGAACGACATTTACTTGGCCTTTTTTTAATTTCGTTATGTTTAGCATATAAAAATATTATAGAGTTTACTTACAATGCTTAAAACATATACTGTATAATCTGATCAATTTTAGCCATGCCTTGCAATGGTAAGTTTTCTATTTTTTTGAGTTTTCGTTCCTTAAAATCAAGAGATTTTAATTGTGAAATAATTACTTGTCCTTTTATATCTAGCTCTTCAGGTAATGAGTAACGTGTCGGTAAATTCTTTATAGTGGAAGTAATTGGACATATGACCGAAAACATTGTTTTACGGTTAAATTCATAACGAGAGACGACTAGTCCTGGTCGTCTTTTTTGAATTTCTTTTCCTACGGAGGGATCAAAATCAATCCATACAATATCACCTTTTTTAGGAATATAAATTCTTTCTTCTGACACTATAAAATTTCTCTCCCTTCAGGAGTTAAATCTTCCCATTCGTCTTTCTCATAATACTCGGCCTCTTCCCCACCACTAAATGGATCTTCAATTTTTGGAACTAACGTAATTGTTCCATCATCAGAATACACAACGATATATTCTTGGTTTTCTGAAGGTTTCTTTCCGTTATCAGAAGGTAAAGTTACCACTACAGAACTTCCTTGTAATCTAGATTTTGTAACAAGCATTATCATCACTCCCTTAATAAAAGTATACTATATAACACTAAGTAACGCAAAATTCCCCTTTGTAAACTATCTAGAAAATTGTTTTGTTTAAAGTATATCTTATTGGATATAAATAGAAATAAATTGTAGCCAGTTCATTTTTTCTTTAACTAAAAAAATAATCCAAGAAACATTGAACCTATGGATCCAAAAGCTACCCAAATACTATAGCTAACCCCCCGCTACCTTCAATTTTGCAGATAAAACGCTTTGGGAGAAAATTTCAAAGACAACAGGCCATCCTATCATGCCCGATTATAAACAAAAAGCTGGCTATTCCTTTTGCTCTGACAAATTTCAATTGGGAAAGTTCACGAAACTAGCAGGTGAAGAAGTTTCAACTGTTCGGATCAAAGAATGCCCGCTTCAAATAGAAACATTGGTTCAACGAATTTCAACTAGACAAGACTTTGCTATTGTAGAACGTGAGATCGTAGCTATTTTTGTAGAAGAAGGGATTTTACATGATCCAACTCATATCAATGTGGATAAATGGCAACCTCTTATCTATAAATTCAGAGAATATACAACTGCCAACCAGTCGTTAACTTTGAATTTTAGATTCCAAGAATTCAAAGAGTCATAATGATAAACATCGTTAGGTATAAATAAAAAAGACTCGCAGCACGAGTAAAAAACAAATAGAAGCTATACATTAGAAAGGTCGACTGTGACCCTATAGATGCAGTATATGCAGCTTATGAGCATTTCTTCTGTTCTCTTTGTTTTTGGGATCTGTGCTGAAGTCTTTTTCGTTTTTTGCCGCTCTTTCTTTGAAAAATCGATTATGTTATACCTTCTCCATTACTAATTCAGGCATCTGCTGAGTAATGATTTTTCGCGCAAAAGAAATATCTGTTACCCAAGGTTCGATTTGTTCTTCAGTCAAGACAAGCGGCATTCGGTCATGGATTGGTGCGACTGTGCGGTTAGGTTCAGTAGTCATTATGATTGATTCTGCCATTTTTTCATCCTGATGGCTACGATAAAAACCGCCAATATACACTATTTTTTCCTTATTTGAAAACATAAATTTGTCTTTTTCTTCATTCCACTCATTGGGAAAACACAACGATTTTGCAAAAATGGTTGATGAAAGGTCTTTTTTTCTTCTACTGTCTCTGCACGGGCATTAATCATCAATTGTCCTTTTTTAAATCCGGTAAATCCCCACTTCATGATTTCCGGAGTGAGGATGTTTTCTTCCTCTTTTCTTAACGTCACAACAAGATTTGACGGAAAAACTTCTCCAGCTGCTAATTCTGCTGCCTGCTTCGGTTGTTTCGTCTGGGCTTCTCGATAATAATTCTGAAGGAGCTCTGACTCTAGATCAAAAAAATAACGACCACACATCCTAATCCCTCCCAATCTTTTTTTCTATCATACACTGCAACAAGAAGTTCGCACCAACAAAACGCTTTCAATTTTTGTAGAACTAAAAAAGTTGTGACAAGTGACAAACTCTCCAGTGAATGGTATTCTCCTGCCAACTCCTCGGTCACAAGTCACAATATTCAACAAACATGAGAAGCTGCTTTTTGAAATTGTTCCTTGTGACTCGGAGTGAAACGGCAGGCTTACGACCTCTGGGTAAACGGTGTTCAAAAGCCAGTTTCTCGGTATTAAGCCAAATTTATGCAAAAATGTAGAAAGCTATTTTCACAAAATTTTTCTTAATACTCGAAACTAAGCGACTTTTTCACAACCTCTTCCTTAAACGGTGTTCAAAAGCTTGCATCTGCGGTAATAAGCCCAACCAAACGAAAAATATGAGCAGCTATTTTTATTTGGCTGTTCTTATTACTTGATGCAGGGCAGCTTTTTCACAACCTCTCCACTAAACGGTGTTCAATCAGCTAACCTTCGGTATTAGCTCAAAAAACGGCAAAATATGAGGAACTATTTTGCCGTTTGTTTCTCTAATACTCAGGTCAAAGCGCTGATTTCACAACCTCTAATACACGGTGTTCCAGAAGTAGCTTCTTCGAAAAATAAGCCGAAATTTCACAAAAATTTGAGAAGCAATTTTCGTAAATTCCTTCTTATTTCTTGAAGCTGACCACTTCTGTCACAACCTCTAATTATTAAAGAACCTTTTGCGAAGTTAACAATCTTTCTTTGATCAATTGAAAATTCTGCCTAAGTAGTGATAGATCCTGTGTGACTTTCAACAATAAGATACTTCCCTGGATTTCAGCAATCAACGCTTTGGCTTGACGGTCTGCTTCTTCATCGGACAGTTTTTCTTCAGAAAGTGCCAGGATATTTTGTTTCGTATACTTGACCCATTGATTGACTAATTCTAGTAGCAACAGACGGTATTCTTCATCCACTGTACTCAACTCAATAATCAAATTACCTACAGGACAGCCATGATAAGTGATCTGTGTCTCATGATCAGCGAAAATCCAGTCCAACATTTCTTCTAATGCTTCTTCTGGCTGTTTTCCAGCATTTAAGATGTCTTCGAACAATTCTGTCTGCCATACGTCCATATGCGCATGGATCACCGCTAGACAAACTTCTTTTTTTGAAGAAAAGTAATAATAAAATTGACCTTTTCCTGTATCAGAAGCTGCTAGAATATCTCGGATTGACGTTTCATGATAGCCTTTTTTATAAATAAGATCTTTGGTCGCTTCCAAGATCTTTTCCTTTGTTTTCAATGATATTCTCCTTTTTCATTTCTCATAGTCCTATATTATACAGTAAATTCATCATTTTTTCTTCTTAATCGTTTAAAAAAGACTGTGCCAAATTATCTGACACAGCCCTCACTATAAAACTGTTCTCATATAGCTAGATGTTCATTGATTCAAGAACTGCGAGGACAAAAGCAATTCCTATCTTATGATAGTTGCTCTAATACTTCCTCTGTTGTCATCACTTGATCTGCAATAAAGCCAAAGTTCGTCAACGCTGCATCCATTGCTTCTTGGCCAGGAGCACCAATTGCATCTGTCGCTACCACAACATTGAATCCACTCTCTACCAATTCACGCATATGGGAATCGCTACACAAGTTTCCGTTCATTCCACCAAGAATTACTGTGTCGATTCCATTTTTTCTCAATTGGAGCGCCAAATCATTGCTTTCTGGTCCAAAGATTTTATGAGGAGAGCTGATGATCGTATTTTCATCCAAATAAGGTTTCAATTCTTCGATAAAATCGGCTCCTGAACCTTCTTCCACTGATTCATATTGACTTTTTCTAGCAAACATCTGCTGCTCAAGCATCATATGTTCTCCTGCACCGCCAAATTGCCATTTATGGTCATGTGGGTAAAAATAATGAGGAGAAATAAAGAGTTTGTATCCTTTTTCTTTTGCTTGTTTTACCATTTCAATCATATTTTCGATCGTATTGTATTTTTCTAAGATATCTTTTGTCAAACCAAAGCCACCGCCTGCTGGTTTCAAGAACTCGACTTGCGGGTCAGTGAGAACTACTGCTGTATTTTTATTATTGAACATGGTGGATTCTCCATTCGTTATTTATTTTAATACATCATTTAGAGCTTCACTCATTGTCGGATGAGAATAGATTTGATCTCTCAATAACGTATAAGGAAGTTTTCCATTCATAGCTAGCGAAATCAAGTTGATGACTTCATGAGAATCTTCCGCATAGATACTTGCCCCTAGAATCAAGTCAGTTTCAGGGTCGACTAAAACTTTGAATACACCTTTAGGATCTTCTAATACTTGTGCTTTAGGGACACCGCTTGTCATATACTTGAATAATTTGTAATTGACGCCTTGTGCTTTGGCTTGTTTTTCTGTTAAACCTACATTGGATAAAGTCGGAGTGATAAATACACTGTAAGGCACAGCTTTCCGGTTATTCGTTGTTCGTTTATTCTCGCCCTTCAACTGATCCATAATGATTCGATAATCATCTAGAGAGATATAAGTGAACTGCAATCCGCCTTTGACGTCTCCAATCGCCCAAATGTTGTCTGCATCTGTACGAAGGTATTCATCCACAGCGATTGCTCCGCGATCTGTTAGTTTAACATCTGTATTTTCTAATCCAAGTGATGCTGTACTTGGTTTTCTTCCAGTTGCAGCCAAAACTTTTGACGCTTGGATTGTTACTTCTTGGCCATCTTCTGTAAAGGTGACGGCAGCTGTTGATTCTTGGTCTGCTACTTGATCTACAGATACACCTAGATGGAATTCGATTCCCGCATTTGTCATGTCTTCTAAAATCATTTGCGCGATATCTTCATCTTCACGTGGAAGAAATTCAGAATGGGCATCAAGAACGACAACTTTAGATCCGTATTCATTGAACATTGATGCAAATTCCAAGCCAATATATCCAGCCCCGATGATCACTAATTTTTCCGGTAATTGTTCCTGATCCATCGCTTGCGTAGAATCAATCAAGTAGCGACTTGTATTCAATCCTTTGATTGGTAAAATGATTGGTTCAGAACCAGTATTGATGAAAATCCGTTCGCCTTCAACAATCACTTTTTCACCATTATTCGTCACTTCGATTTGATGGTTAGAAAGAAAACGTGCTGTACCGTCCATCACTGTCCCAGTTGCCTCATCGCTGATCATATGATAATTTTTGGCTCGAAGCATGCCCGTCAATTTTTCTTTCCGAGCAACAGCCTCTGTAAAGTCGATTCCTCTTTCTCCATTGAAAATCAATGATTTAGAAGGAATACAGCCGATGTTGATACATGTTCCGCCATACATACGTGTTGACTTTTCAACGACTAAAACCGATTCGCCTTTTGAAGCTAACGCCTTTGCTAAAGTCTTACCGCCCTTTCCAAAACCGATCACAATATTTTGATATTTTTCCATCATTTTTCCCTCGCTTCTTTTTTACCTACCGGTTGGTACAAAAATATGATAACCGATAATCGTCTATTTTCCAAATCATCTGCTTTATTTGTCAAAAAAAACCAGACAAAAAGCGGTCCTTTCACGTTTTTAGTCTGGTTCGATTTCCATTATTCTTCTAAACAATCGTTACTTCTACATCGATATTTCCTCTAGTTGCTTTGGAGTAAGGGCAGAATTCATGCGCATCTTCTGCAATTTTTTGGGCTTCTTCTTCGCTGATGCCATCGATATGCACTTCTAACACTACACCGATCTGATAGCCGCCATCATCTAAATTATAAAGAGAGACACGTGCTTTTACTGTGGACTCTGCTGTCATTCCTGCTTCTTTGATCATATGTTGTACCGCCCCATTGAAACAAGAAGCATAACCTGCTGCAAATAATTGTTCTGGATTTGTTCCTTCTGCATGGATTCCTGGAGGAGTGATTTTCATATGCATCGAGCCATTTGGTGCCTCGACTTCTCCATTGCGCCCGCCATGGTTGATCATTGCTGTTTCGTATGCTTTTTTCATTGTACTGCTCCTTTCGATTGACCATTTGCTACTTGGCTATAATTATAGTGTATGACAAGTAAGGCGCTTTCTACAAAAATTCTGCTTATTCGAATACCAGAATGCCGTCTTCTACTATTTTTCCAAAAAACAAAAAAATACTACTCGTGAACAACAGCGTCATATTTGTTCCAAAATAAATTGCAATCTTTTCTACATAATCTTTTATATGATTGATTTTAAGATACATATATACCAGAAAGTTGACCCCATAAACCAATACTGTTAAAAAAATAACCATATTCGTTACCATTTTTTCCTCCTTTTGCTGGTCTCCCTACCAGCATTCGATTTAACCATACCACTTTTTTTGCCGTCCAAGCAACTAGCCTTTCAAAAAGACTGGTTTATTCTGCTGTTAATGATTCAAGATCAGAAAAATGTCCGAATAATTTTGCTAATTTTACTAACGCCAACTTGTTCTTTCCGAATTCATCATTTTCTATCTGTAATACTAGTAACGGCTCATGTAAGCTTAAACGGATCAAAAACCAGCCGTTTCCGTATGGCTCTTCTAGATCATACCGAATACCTTCTTCATTTTTCGGGTCGAAGTTCATCCCTTTTTCTTCTTCCAACAGTCGCTTCATTTCTTCTAATATCTTGTTTCCTTGTTCGCGTGGTTCATCGCTGAACAATTTTAATCGGATTTCTTGTACTTCTACGGGCTGTTTCAACTCTTTGATTTGTTCATCTAATGTGATACCTTTTCTTTTTAATTCTGGCAAAAGCATCAGGATCTTTGCGATGACATATGCACCATCATCCAGAAAATAATTTTCCTTGAATGCAGCGTGTCCGCTTGTTTCGATGGCTAGCTGTGTATCTTTCCCAAGACGGTTAAGTTCTAATGCTTTATTGATTACATTTCGATAGCCGGAAATATAACGAACTTGGATGCCTCCTTTTTCTTCAATGAATCTTTGTAGATGAGAAGAAGTAGGGGAATTCGTCACGATTCTTGTTCCTGGATGCTCTTTTAATACGATTGTACTTAATACTGCGATCAAATTATTTCGATTGATCACTGTTCCAGAAGCACTGACAACTGCAGAACGATCCACATCTGTATCGAAAATGATCCCAAGATCTGCTTCATTTGCTAAAACAGCCTGCTTGATACTTTCCATCGCTTCTTTATTATCAGGATTTGGGATATGATTAGGAAATCGGCCATCTGGTTCCAAAAATTGGGAACCTGTTGAATCCGCACCTAAGCTATTCAATACTTTTTCAGCAAAGAATCCACCAGCACCATTTCCGGCATCAACAATGATTTTCCAACCATTTAGTGGTTTGCTTTCTAGTGTTCCAATCCCCTTTTTAATTTTTGTGACTAAATCTTGCGCATAAGGTGTCAAAAGGTCTGCTTTTTCTACGCTTCCAGTTTGTTCGCTTTTTATTTTTTGCTGCTGTGATAGGATAAAAGCAATATCTTCTTTTTCTGCTCCTCCTTCTGAGGTAAAGAATTTTATTCCATTATAATAATAGGGAAGATGGCTAGCAGTCAGCATAACCGCAGCATCGCACGAGAACTGTTCAAATTGAGTGGACATAAACATAGCAGGCGTAGTAGCTAATTCGAAATCGATGACATGTATCCCTTGTTCTTTCAGACTTTGGATCAACGCCTCTTTCAGTGCTGGTCCGCTTATCCTACTGTCATGACCAATCCCAATCGTCCATTTTTTATTTGGATCGGTTGATTTCTTCTTTTTCTTTATCCAGTTTGCTAGTCCCCAGCCGATCTTTTTTACCATGTCTGTCGTCAAGTTTACTTCATATCCTTCAACTGGTAATGCGATTCCTCGAATATCCGATCCATTTTGCAGCGCTTTCATATCTTTCATATAAAAGTCCTCCTCATTTATTCCCTCATTTTTTCCAGCTTTTCTGCAAATCGCTGTGCTTCTTCTTCTGAGCGGCAAATAATAATGAATGTATCTACACCGGCCATCGTTCCGACAACTTCAGGGTAAGCCACTTCATCTAGCCAATTCGTTACCACATCGGCACCATTTCGTTCAGTCAATACGATAACCATGAACTGAACAGACTGGATACGCAAAACCTCGCGTCTAATTGCTGTACGCAAACGTTCTTCATTTAAAGAAACAGATGGCTGGTTAAATAATGTATAGCGTACTATTTTGTTTTCATTTTGACTTTTTACTAACTTCATTTCTCGAATGTCTCGAGAAATCGTTGCTTGAGTCACATCGGCGCCTGCTTCATGCAGCCGCGCAAGCAGCTCTTCCTGTGTCCCAATAGGTTGTTCTGTAATGATCTGGCGGATCAGTGCTTGTCGCTGTTTCTTTTTCATATTAGACACCTCTCAATGTTGATTATAGCAAAAGATAAGTAATATTTCTTCATATTTTGGTATTTTTTACTTTTATTTTTTGTTTTCATTCAGGTTGCTAACCTTTTTCTATTTTAACACGCAAAATCGTCTTCATTTTTTCAGGTGCTGATTTTCTTGGATCGCTGATGTAAATCTCTTTGTGTTCTTTAGAAGCTCTTTCATAGCCTTCTTTTGCGATGAATGCTTCTAATTTCTCAAACGTTGCTGGTTCTTCGGCATAGGGCCCGACGTGTAAGATTTGGGCACAAAGACCTTCTTCCATCTTTTTGAATACTACTTGTTCTTTCAAGTCTTCCGGAAGTTTGCTAGAACGCTGAATGGCTTCTTGTGCTATCGCTTCTGTAACAAAGTCAGGCTGTCGGATCATCAATTGATAAGAAAAATGTTCTTTTTTCATCACTGGTTCATGCAAATACTTTTCTTGCAGTCCCCATTGTCCTTCCAGTGGATAGACAGTATACATCTGATAATCAGGAATCAGCCAATTTTTTTTAGGCGACATGCGTATTGCATAGCTGACTGCATATAGACAGGCTACTCTTCGTTTAAAGTCTTCCTGATTCGGGTCGCCGATCCCTCTGATGCTAAAGAATGGTTTTTTAGGAACCTCTAGTATTTGCGGGCTTTTTTTCATACTATAGCTCTTGTCTTTACGCCATTCAATTTTTTCCATTTTTCTTCCTCCGCGAAATTCCATTTAGTTATTTATTATCATACCTCTTTTTGAGTGACTTGGCTAATCGTGTTGACACTATTTTTCAGTTTGTGCTAGAATAAGTGAAGTAAATAAATCGTACAGATAACACGTTTCGGCGTGTCGAGAGAGAGGCGGTTTCTATTTTTATAATAGAAATCACTCTCTTTTTTTACGAAATTTTTTAGAGGTGATGTAAATGACAAAACAAAAACAGCTGCTTTTAGTACCTGCAGTAATTGCAACAGGGATGATGTCTTTTGCGGGCGTATTGATCGAGACGGCCATGAATGTAACTTTCCCAACTCTTATCAGACAGTTTGATTTAACGACTGCACAAGTCCAATGGGTAACAACGATTTATCTTTTGATGATTTCGATCATTGTTCCGCTGTCTACTTATTTGAATCGCAATTTTAGTCTCAAAAAACTCTTTTTAGCTTCAAATCTGCTTTTCTTGGCAGGTATAATGATCGATTTCTTCTCTCCTACCTTCATGGTCCTATTGTTTGGTCGATTGCTCCAAGGTGCAGCGACAGGTATCGCTCTTCCGTTGATGTTCCATATTATCTTGACATTTGCCCCCCTCAATCGACGAGGCGCGATGATGGGTGTCGGTACTTTGACAACGGCCATTGCTCCAGCAATTGGCCCCACTTATGGAGGCATTATGACTTCACATTTTACATGGAATCATATCTTCCTGTTTCTTGTGCCCGTTTTGTTTCTTTCTTTGATTATCGGCTGGTTTGCTATTCCCGAGATGGCAGTACAAAAAAGTGGTTATTTGGATTGGATAAGCGTTTTAGGAATTTGTCTTTTGTTTAGTGGAAGTCTAACATTTTTGAGTACGTTGGGAACAGTTTCCAGCTGGATTGCTTTAATCATCGGCGGTATTGGCTGGTTCCTTTTTTACTATCGAAGTAAAAAAGTGGAGCATCCACTGATCCGACTGTCTATTCTTTCAAATAAAACATTCCGCTTGTTTTTGATTGGCTTCTTAGTTTATCAGTTTTTATTACTTGGTGTATCTTTTGTCTTGCCGAATTTCCTTCAGATCGTTCAAGGAAGTAGTCCTTTTGTCGCTGGATTAGCGATGCTTCCCGGCGCAGCGGTTGGTGCTTTGCTTTCTCCTTTTTCCGGGAAAATGCTGGATCAATATGGTCCGAAGAAGCCAATTTTTGCTGGGCTGATTCTTTCTTTGATTGGTTGGCTAGCATTATTCCTACTCATAGGACACGCTTCAGTGGGTGTATTGATTGCTTGTCATGTGTTTTATATGATCGGTATCGGATTATCTTACAGCAATATGATGACCACCGGAATGAATGCACTGAATGAAGAACTACAAGGAGACGGGAACGCAATGTTCAATACCTTGCAGCAGTTTTCTGGCGCTGTGGCTACTTCATTAGTAGCGGTCATTATCAATTACGTCCAGCATCATACTTCCCATAACTATGAAGTGTCTACTACATTAGGATCAAAAGCAGCATTAGGCGTCTTGTTGCTGTTGCTTCTCGTAAGCTTTGCTCGATTCGCCTATTATCTGTTCTTTGCTAAAAAAGCGTAGATTCCATATACGGCAGGTGTTGCATCTGCCGTTTTTTTGTGTGAAAATGGTTGTTTGTAAAAGGAGGCTTTTTTATGGAAAAAATTGCCATTATCGGTGGCGGGATCATTGGTATGACCCTAGCCAGTTACTTAGATACATCAAAATTCAATGTTGCTTTATTTGATGAAGGGACAGGACAGGCAACTAAAGCTAGCGCTGGGATTATCTCCCCTTGGTTGTCGAAACGCAGAAACAAACAATGGTATCGTCTGGCTAAAGACGGCGCTGCTTTTTTCCCTAAACTTATAAAAGATTTCCAACTTGATCAAACGATTTACGCACAATCAGGGACACTTTTGCTTCGACCTGAAAAAGATTTAGCTGAATTGGCTGTTCTTGCCGAGAAACGAAAAGAAGAAGCGCCAGAAATTGGAAACATCGAATGGCTTTCACCTGAACAGACATCTCAAGCACTTCCGTTATTGAAACCAGCAGTTTCACTGCGTATCAGTGGTGGTGGTCGTCTGGATGGAAAAGCATATTTAGAACATCTTGGTCAGCGTTTAGCACAAAAACAAATGGAGCAGATCCAGGCAAAAGTCACTTTGCATAAGAAGAGCGATTCTTGGCTCATCAAGGGACCGTTTGGAGAATACACAGCTGATCGTGTAATTTTGACACCTGGCCCGGCACTTAAGCCTTTATTACAAGAATTAGGCTATGCTGCAGATATACGTCCGCAAAAAGGGCAGCTCTTAGCATTTCAGACATCTTATAAGATGAGTCAAGACTGGCCTGTTGCTATGCTTGACGGAGAAGCTGATTTCATTCCTTTCATGGATGGAAAGATCCTTTTAGGTGCTACCCATGAAAACGATCAAGGCTGGGATTTGGCTCCTACTAGCGAAGCTTATAAGGGATTGACTAAGAGTACAGAACAGTTCTTGACTGATCCAGATCAGATAAAAAACTGGCCATACGAGTTCCGTGTAGGTACCCGTGCTTATACGTCAGATTTTTCCCCATTTTTCGGCGTACTGCCAGATGATCCAAGCTTACTGGCTGCTAGCGGTCTAGGCTCTTCTGGCTTGACCACAGGTCCTTATATCGGCTATCTATTAGCCAACTTCTTAAATACTGGTCATTGGCCTACGGAAGATTATCAAAAGGACATCTCCACCTATATTACGAAAAATCCATCATAGAAAAACAGCTTTTTCAAGTAAGGATCCCGAGCGATATTGCGCATGGATTACTTCTTGAAAAAGCTGTTATTTTAGTTCAATTTCTGAATCAAATTCTCCAAACTTTCTTTTGCTTCATCTGGCAAGAGATCTTTTCCTATCTGAGCTTCAATGAATCGTAAACGAATATCAAGTCGTTGTTTCACCAGATTTTTATAGGACGTATCCTCAAAAGAAACAGGAAAATCTGGTATAGGTAAATAGTGGATGTCTTCAAATGGACCAAACGACTTGAATTCTGCCGTTTGTTGCACGATTCTTTCAACGATTGACAATGTCGTTTCAGGTTTGATTTTTTTATCATCGAAATATCCAGTATTCAGGACATAGCAGGCTGTTTGCTGTTTCAAAAACAACTCTCGAAAAGCTTGATAGTCTTCCCTAAGAGGATAGACACGGAAAGGATTAGCAAATGGTTCAATGACTAGCTCATCTAGCTGTCTTTTTGTAGTGATATTTTCCGCGTCTGATCGTTTTGTTGCTAATGTTGCACCAAAAGACGCTGCTAAAACTGGGTCATTGATCTTGATAATTGGCGGAAGCGAATCATCTTTCATGATCCAAAAAACAGCATCGATCTTTTCGCTAAGATGATCGACTCGGTCGGGTGTCGCATAACGTGATTTGACTGTCCGCCCATTTCCGTTTCGTATATCTCCTGTTACTAGGACTTTTTCTCCTTTACTTGTACATGTCACGCCCACATTCTGACAAGTAAGGAAAGAAGAAATGGCCGGATCATCAGACGGATAGTCTTGTGTTTTATCAAAGTAAGAAGGTTCCAAGGCAGTAGCAAAACCATTTTTTCGAGAAATAACGAAAGCATCGTCATGCAAGATCGAAACAGAGTGACCTTCCGTATGTTTTGCTAAGGTAATCGTTGATTTTCCAGAACCGGACAACCCAAATACAGCCATCGTATAGGTCTGGTCATTACTAGCATATTGTTTCATCCCACCGTGGCAGGCAATAAAGCCATTGCGATTTCCCAATGCCCAAGCAAGCGTCAAAGTCGCTTTTTTTAATTCTCCAAAGTAACGTAATCCTAGCACAGCCGCTGTATTATGGAGAGCATCAAACAAAATGAGTCCATTGGGAAATGTTTCATGTGTCCACTCGGGATCACAAAAGATATAAAGATCTCCCTCATCAAAGGAAACAGACTTTTGATAAGTCTTTAAGATCTTCGAATTCGCTGGCTGAAAATTCAGCAAATAAGAATACAAATTGTTCTCAAATCCTTCTGGAATCAGCAAATGACTTTGCACAGAAAATTCTTCAGATAGGCCAACGATTACTTTTGTATGGTAAAACTGGCGTTTGCGACTTTGATACACAGCTTCTCTTAAAATTTTCTCGTATTTGCTTTGTTCCTTGTCTAAGTCCTCAAAGATCCGCCGAGCACTTGCTGTTCTTCCCACAATGCTTCCATCATTGAATACTAGTGTCCTGACATCAGCTGGTAAATCTAGTTCTTCAGCATGTGAGATTGTTAAATCTGTGATGATCGTTCCTGGACTCCCTTTTGCTAGTTGATAAGCTGTCTTCCTATCAAAAACTTCATGAACATTATTACCGTAAAATGTCGTTTCTACAATCGATCGAATACTGGATAACAGTGGATTTCCACTTGTGATTTCGTTTAATTCGAGACTCTCTTTTGTACTCATGGCTCCTCCTCATTCCCTAAACAAAAAAACGTTTTCTTTATTATACATTATTCGAGTTTTTATTTGTACTGCTGCGCTGTGGGAAGCAAACGAGTTATTTTTCACACAAAAAAACCGAGAACTTGAATAAACAAGTTTCTCGGTTTCATCATTTTCCTTTTATCGGCTTAGTACCAGCCGTTTGCTAACCAGAATGTTTTAGCAGCATCCCATGAACCATAACGAGATGTTACATATTGTTCTGCTACACGTTCTTGATTGGCAGCTGAATAGTCGCCGTTTAAGTATGTAGCATCTAATTGATAACGGCCGATGTAACGTCCGTTAGTAGCTGTGTATGAACCGCCTGATTCTTTTTGTGCGATCCATTCTTTTGCAGAGCTTGAAGTTGGCGCTGTTGCAGCAACTGGGGCAGCAGGAGCTACTTCAACTGTTTCAACAGGTGCAACGTATGTATGTTCTTGCGTTGCTGTTTCAGTTGTAGATGCTGTATTTTCTGTTGTTTTGTTTTCTGTTGTTGCTGAAGAATCATTTGAAGTTGGGATTGTTAATTGTTCACCAACATAAATGCGGTTGATGTTTGCGATCGAATTTTTTTCAGCAATTGCATCGATCATTGAGTTGTCTCCTGCAAATTTTTGTGAGATCTTAGATAATGAATCACCTGATTTTACTGTATAAACTTCATCAGCGTGAGCATTTGTAGTTCCTACAAACATTGCAGTAGCACCAGCAGCAAAAGTTGTACCTAAAACAATTTTCTTAAATGAATTCATATTAAACTCCTTTTTTTCTCCGTTTTTTATTCTTTCGACGCTATTAACTTTATCATTTAGAAATATTTCATAGGTAAAAGAAACATGACATTTAATGACAAAATAACGAATTATTTAATATTTGTAACATTTAAACAAATATTTTTTTGATACAAAACCATAAAAGCCTTGTTGTATAAGCAAAGTAATCGTTTTTCTATGTTTTTTTATTTTTGAATGAAAAACGCAGATTCTGTAACATTCACTGCAATAATCCATAAAAAAAAGCAAAAAAATTTTTGATTTTTATCAAATTCTCTTAAAAAAATGTAAAAAATACAAAAAAACCAGTAATTGTTACAACAATTACTGGACAAAAACTTTGAATAATGTTAACTATTTTTTTATTTTAACTTTCTCCGCAATAATTTCTGGGCATGTTCCAATTCGTTTATAACGACTTCTTCTGTTTCTTTAGCTAATATTTCATCTAATACATCAAGCCATTTTTCCGGTTCTTTTGTTCCTAGACGTCCAATAGCCCAAGCTGCTGTTCCTCTGATGACAGGGCGGACATCTGTTAAACATTCTGAAATCTCAGGCAATGCCGTTCGATCACCTAGATTAGCTAAAGCAATCAATGCGTTTCTCTGCAAAGGTTTCTTCCCACGCCATGAACCAGCTAAATGCCCAAATTGCTGTTTGAAGTCTTTATTAGACATCGAAAGCATTGGCTTTAATTTTGGATATATTTCGTCTACTTTTGGTTCCATCTCTTCATGAAAATGAAAATCTTTTCCTTGATTGTAAGGGCAGACTAACTGGCAGATATCACATCCATAAATGACATTTCGCATTTTTTTACGATATTCTTCCGGCATCATCCCTTTTGTCTGAGTTTGATAAGACAAACATCGCTGGGCATTCATTCTTCCGTCACCAAGCAATGCTTTTGTCGGACAAGCAGTCACGCAGCGCATACAGTCACCGCAACCAAATTCTCCTGGTTTATCAGGCTCAAATACAATATTAGTAACGATCTCACCAAGATAGACAAATGAACCGAACTCTTCAGTGATCAACAATCCGTTTCGTCCAATAAATCCTAAACCAGCTCGCTGTGCTACAGCGACATCGATCAGTTCTCCAGTATCTACTTGCGGAGCTAGACGCCATTCCTCTTCTTTTTGCCATTTTTCTGCTCTTGTTTGGATGAATTCGATCAATCGGTTCAAACGGTCTCTGAGTATATCATGGTAATCGATCCCCCAAGAAGCACGAGCAAACTGCCCGCGTTTTTCATCCCTAGGCACTTCTTCATGGACCCTAGTAGGATACGCAAGTGCAATGGAAATGATCGATTTCGGCTGATCAAATGTCATTTCTGGATAAAGACGCTCATCGATATTTGGATGTTCAAAGCCAGAAGTATGGCCAGCTGCTTTTTGTTCTTCCAACGATTCTTTTAATGAATCAAAAGGTTCCGCCGTGGTGAACCCGATTTTGTCAATTCCTAATCGTTTGCTTTCTTGTATGATTTCTTCTTTTAATGTCATGGTCTTCCTCGCTTGCTGTTAACGGCTGTATAACCCATAATATAGTTTTTCTTTTTTCAGCTGGACAAACTGGATCTGCTGATCGGCAATCTTCTTTTCTTCCATCCATTTTTTTCTTGCAGCAAATACTTCCCAATAATTTGTTGAAATTAATTTTCTTTTGTTATCTAATGCATTAAAAAAATTCAATGAAACTGGTTTTGTACTTAACAGTTCATGGAGCCTTACCTCTTCCCATGGCGAAAACTCAGACAGATCGCGGGAATACAATACTTCTTCATAGAGATTTTTTTGCTGTGTGTACGTGAATGTTTGCGGGATTTTCCCAGGCCTGGCAATTTCTACTAGACGATTATAAAACATATTCATTAATTTGCTGTTGGCAATAAATTGACTTTTATAATAGGCCGACTGGATCTTTTTGATTACTCCTTCTGCTTTGATGACTGAAAATAATGCAGGCCATGCTTTGACGGTTATTTCGTCGTTTTGTTTAACTAATACGCCAGGTGTGAAGCCGACTGGAGAAAGGAACACAAAATAACCGATACCGGTATTTTCATCTAAAGGCTGAAATTCATCAAACAACCATTTGCCTATGTACAGCTCTTCATCTGGTTCTGTTGTCTCATTTTGATTTGCTATGAATAATTTAGCTAATTCTGCTTCAAGAAATTGAAGGTCTTGATCCTTGTCGGTATTTTCCTGCTGGCTGATCAATCGAAAGACTTCTTCTTTAATCGTATATTTATCTTTACGTGTAAAATTCATAGCCACACCTTCCTTCCTTACTCTAACTATAACGGAATTTCTTCAAAAAAGGTATCTGTACGACGAAAAACAGCATAATTTTTTTTCATATCTCTTATAAAAAATGCAAGGTCTGCTCCTCAAGCTAGACCTTGCACTTTTCAGCTTTCTTTTGTTTGTGACAAACCTTCATGGATCGTTTCAATATTCCATTTCATCATCTGATAGTAAGAATCTCCTTGTTCTCCTTCTTTTGCTATGGAATCAGTGAACAGTTTATCATAGATTTTCAAACCCGTTTCTTTTGCTACCCGTTCCATGCTTCTTGAGTCTACACTGGTTTCCACGAATAAAACCGGTACTTCTTTTGCTCTTATCTGATCAATGATCGCTTTCATTTGATCAGGCGTACCTTGACTTTCTGTATTGATCTCCCATATATAAGCTGCTGGCAAATCATATGCTCGTGAAAAATACTTGAATGCCCCTTCACTTGTTACTAATAATTTTTTGTTCTCTTCGATAGAAGCAAAACTTTCCTTCGCTTGTGTATCTAATTCTTTTAGTTTTTCCACATATGCTTCTGCATTTTTTTTATAGAGTGTCGCATTTTCTGCATCTTTTTCAGAGAATATACGTGCGATTTCCTCCACATATTTTATTCCGTTAGATAGGTCTAGCCAAGCATGGGGATCTGCTTTTGTATGTTCTTCACCGCTAGTTAAATAAAGAGGTTCTACATTTTTGCTAACTGCAAAATAATCTTTTCCTTCTTCTTTTTTAGCCGTTTCCATCAAGTTATCGAACCAGCTGTTACCTGTTTCAAGATTCAAACCGTTGTATAAAATAACATCTGCATCGCTTGCCTTTTTGATGTCTTCTGGTAGTACTTCATATTCATGCGGATCTGTTCCGACTGGTACGATACTGTGGATATCTATTTGATCTGTTCCGACCTCTTTTGCCATGTCCGCCAAGATCGAATTGGTAGCCACGACTGACAACTTTTCTTTACTTCCTTCATCCGCTTGGTCAGAAGCCTGCTTTCCGCAACCGGCTAATACCAAGAAACTAACTGCCAAGATTAAAAAGAGTGATTTTTTTGTTTTCATCTATCTGCTTCCTTTCTGAAATAAAATTCCTTTTGTTGGAGAAAATAAAAAAGCAAGGATAAAAAATGCGGTACATGCTAACACGATCGTAGCTCCTGATGGCCAATTGTAACTATAACTGAAAAACACACCGACAACTGCACTTAGCATACCGATTCCTGCAGCTGTAATGATCATTTTCAGTAAATGGTTCGTTAGCAAGTAAGCCGTGGCGGCTGGTGTGATCAACATGGCAATCACCAAGATTGTTCCTACTGTCTGTAAACTGACTACAGCCACTAATGTCAAAAAGAACATCAAAAGATAATGGATCAGCGATGTGTTCAGCCCATAAGCTTTTGCCATTGTCGGATCGAATGATGTGATCTTCAATTCTTTATAAAAGAAAAAGACAAATATCAAGACGATTCCACTAACGAGTGCTGTCAGCAACAAATCGCTTTCCCTAACAGCTAAGACATTCCCAAATAAAATATGATACAAATCTGTCGCACTCTGGGCATATGAAATCAAGATAATCCCTAATGCAAAAAAGGAGCTAAAGACAATTCCAATCGCTGTATCATTTTTCAATCGGCTCCGCTGAGTCACGAAACCAATCACTGCTGCTGTTAGCATCCCAAAAGCAGTGGCTCCAAAGATGTAACTAAAACCAAACATATAAGAAATGGCTACACCTGGAAGAACTGCGTGAGAGATAGCGTCTCCCATCAAAGACATCCCTCGTAAAATAATAAAAGAACCGATGACTCCAGAAGCAAGTCCTACAAGCATGGAAGTGACCAAAGCGTATTGCAGGAATTGATAATTCATTAATCCATCAATAAAGGATTGGATCATTTTTTCTCTCCTCCTTTTACTAAATGTCTGATGATCTCACCATAGGCCAATTGAAGGTTCTTCGATGTAAAGACTTCTTGTACTGGACCGGAAGCGATCAGCTGTTTATTTAAAAGAATAACCTCATCGAAATATTCTTCTACTTTATGAAGATCATGATGGACGATCAAAATCGTTTTTCCTGAATTCTTCAATTCCTGCAAGATGTCAAAGATCTTTCGTTCACTTAACGCATCAATCCCTACGAATGGTTCATCTAAAAAGATCCATTCTGCTCCTTGGGCTAGAGCTCTTGCAATAAAAACTCTCTGAAGCTGTCCACCCGATAGTTCGCTGATCTGTCTTTTGGCATATTCTTCCATCCCTACTTTTTTCAAAGCTTGTCTTGCACGTTCTTTTTCTTTTTTCCCAGGTCTTTGTCCAATTCGTAAAGATGGATATGTTCCTAAAAGTACAACGCCTAATACATCAATTGGAAAGGAAAGATCCAATTCACTTCGCTGTTCCACGTAGGCTATTTTTTTACGGACTGAGTTTACCGACTGTCCAGAAAAGGTGACTTTACCAGTAGTAGCTGGTATCAACTCTAGCAAAGATTTCATAAATGTTGATTTTCCTGCACCGTTTGGTCCGATAATACCGGTAATTTTTTGTGGATTTATCGTCAAGTTGATAGTTTTCAAAACAGTTTTCCCTTGATAAGCGGCTGAAAGGTCTTGAATTACAATGGCCGTACGTTCCAAATCTTACACTCCTTTTTAGGCTTACCTAACTTTTTATTTAAATATAGTTTAACTAAAATGGAAAGCATTTTCAAGTAGAATGATGAAAAAGTTTTTTTCGAATTTTCCTCGCATTTTATGAAAATTTTCTGTAGAATCACATCAAGAGTTCAATAAGGCTAACCTAATAATGAAAAACATGTGTTGAAACGTTTGATTATTTTTTCTTGTTGACTCAACAACGAAAGGAGTTTTTGTATGGAAGAAGAAAAGTTAACTCGAAGTCTTAGTGCCCGTCATATCCAAATGATCGCACTAGGTGGAACGATCGGTGTCGGTCTGTTTATGGGTGCCTCCTCAACCATACGCTGGACAGGGCCCTCAGTGATGGGAGCCTATGCGATTGCAGGATTCTTTTTGTATTTGATTATGCGTGCTTTAGGCGAAATGCTTTACGTTGATCCTTCGACTGGTTCTTTTGCAAATTACGCGAGCGAGTACATCCATCCTGTGGCTGGCTACTTGACCGCTTGGAGTAATATTTTTCAATATATTGTCGTAGGAATAAGTGAAGTGATTGCTGTAGGATCTTATATGAATTATTGGTGGCCTGATTTGCCGGCAATTATTCCCGGAATCATTGTCGTCTTGTTTCTTATGCTGGCAAATCTTATTTCTGTCAAGGCGTTTGGCGAATTAGAATTTTGGTTTTCGATCATCAAAGTCATAACGATCATTTTGATGATCATTGCAGGTCTTGGGGTAATCTTATTTGGATTTGGTAATCATGGTCAGGCAGTAGGGATTTCAAATCTTTGGAAAAATGGTGGATTCTTCACTGGAGGCGTCAAAGGATTTTTCTTTGCATTATCGATCGTTGTTGCTTCCTATCAAGGAATCGAACTGATCGGAATGACTGCTGGTGAAGCAGAGAATCCTAAAAAGACGATCATTGAAGCTGTCCAGTCCACTATCGGTCGAATCTTGATTTTTTATATTGGTGCTATTTTTATCATTGTGAGTATCTATCCGTGGAATCAATTGAGTGAGATTGGTTCACCTTTTGTACAAACTTTTTCTAAAGTCGGCATTACATTTGCTGCAGGACTGATTAATTTTGTCGTGATTACAGCGGCATTATCAGGTTGCAATTCAGGGATTTTCAGCGCAAGTCGTATGGTCTATACACTTGCCATAAATGGAAAGATGTCTAAAAAATTTCTGAAACTATCTCGTCACGGTGCGCCTTTTTATCCTGTCGTAGCAATCTCAGGTGGAATCTTAATTGGTCTGATCTTAAATTATCTTCTACCAATGTTCATCAACCAGTCAGAAAATATTTTCGTTTTCGTATACAGCTCAAGTATTTTGCCTGGTATGGTTCCTTGGGTAGTGATTTTGATCAGCGAGATTCGCTTCAAAAAGAAGCACGCAGATAAAATGCATGATCATCCTTTTAAAATGCCACTATCTCCTTATACGAATTATGTGACACTTGCTTTTTTAGCTATCGTATTGATTTTCATGTTTATCAATCCTGAAACGAGAATCTCATTGATTATTGGACTCGTTTTCTTGCTTTACATGACGATCCATTACTTTGTACGCGAAAAAAGAACCGGAAAATAAAAAAAGAACGAAGCTTCACCTTAGTGGAAGCTTCGTTCTTTTTTATTGCTTTTATCAATTCAATTTTAGCGTCTCACCGGGAGTCAGGAAATAATTCTCCATGCTCATCCCATTCAGCGACAAGATCGTTTCTACTGGTACGCCAGTTCGTTCGGCTATTTGATTTGGACCTTCTCCTTCCAAAACTACGGTTGTCGCAGCCTGTGAAGTCGCGCTGTTGGTATTAGTTTCAGAGGAATCTGTTGTGTCTTGTGTTGTTCGAGCTTGCATTTCAGAAGCTTCTACCGACTCTGCTGTCTCAGAATCAGAAGATGTTGTGTCTTGTGTGCTTGTTGACTCTGCTTGAAGAGAGGCGCTAGTCTGCAAATAAATATCGGAAATCTTAGCGACATGATTCGTATAATTAGCCGATAATTGATTGATCAAAGTATCTAAGTCTACACCGTCTTTATTTTCTGCTGCCTGATACGCTGCACGTAATTTTCTGATCCCTTCGTCGGAGATTGCTTGAAGCTCACGTGCTTTTTGGTTAGCAACTGCTGATAAACCAGCTATTCCCTCTTGATTTCCCTGAATTTCTGTCTGGTATTCTTCAATCAATGCAGGCGTCTTTTCTTCGATCTTTTTCGAATAATCATTTACGATTGCTTGAAGTTGCTCTGGCAAACCATTTGCTGTTTTTTCTTCAGAAGTTTGTGTCTCTTTTGTTTTAGTTGATGACTCACTTGTTTGTTTCGTCTCTGTTTTCTTTGTCGTTGTTTCCGTTATGGTCGTACTTTTCGCTTCTGACGAATTTTTTCCATGAAAATATAGACCCGCAACTCCTCCTGCTATGATCAAAAACACGGCAACTGCTGCCCCAATCATGATCATCCGCTTACGAGCTGCCTGTTTTTGCTGTCTTCTTCGGGTCATCCGAACATTTTCTCCCCACTCATTTTCATCATACATTTTTTTCACCACCAATTTTTATGTATAATAGCGTTATCAAACGCTTCATATTCTTATTGTAGCAAATAATTGTCGCTGTGCACATTTTTATCTTTGTTATTTATAAGAAAATTTCACCAGTTGAGATGATTCCAAGATTGTCCGTCGATTTCTCCTTGCAGCTGCATTGTTCGTTCGTCTATCTCAGCCATCAGTTTCTTTATTTCATATAAGAGCGCACGGTCTTGATATTCTGATTTTTCGCTTAATTCATCTAATTGTTGGATCAGCCAATCATTTGTCATAATGAAGTTCCTTTCATTTCTTGCAGTGTAAAGGTCAAGTCTTCGATCTGCTCTTTTGCCTCAGTCAGTGCTTCTACGATATATGCTTGTTTTTCAGATTCTTCTTCCTGCATTTTCTGATTTTCCTGTACTCTTTGAATAAACCAGTCAATCCGCTGAGTCAGCGATGGTTTGCCTTCCAATGAGAGATACTGCTGATAAGCAATTAGCTTCTCCCAACGTTTTTCCTGGGATAAATACATAAATTGTGCTAAAACGAATGGCGGAAGATAGGTCATATGGAATTTATTTGCGATTCGCTGATACGGCCTCAAAAATTCGGAAATCGTATATTCTTCTTTTCCTCCAGCTTGGTATTCTTTTTCCGCCACACCTGTTGTCAATACGATTCCTAGTTCTTTCCCTTTTAATACATGTGCTGCTCGTTCCAAGACATTATCTTGCCAAATTTTTAAATGAGCAGGAGAACTATACCAGTAAAACGGAAACTGGAAAATGATCCGATCATGCTGGGCCAAGAGCTGTAGTTCAGTCTCTATATCTATTTTTCCGTCTGGATAACTTGATTCCAAATGATGCCAAGTAGCTGGTAAACCAGCAGAAGCTTCTTTGAAAAATTGCTGATTTAAAGATTCTTCGATCGTTGGATGGCTAATGATGATAAGTGTACGCATCCCTTTTCCTCCTTTTTAGTCTTCGCTTTACAGTGTAGCATAACCGCCACAAGTTTCTTTTGCCGATGCTTGTCATTTTAACCAGACTAATCAGGTTGTCCAAGAAACTGCGGTTTGTTTTTCCAACTGTTTTTTCAAGGTATCCAAAGCAATATTCTTAAAATTTTCGTTTTTCATACGTTTACGATAGTTCGTAGCCGTTTCTCCGGTACTCTTTTTGAACATTCGGCTAAATACGACTAGACTATTGAACCCTACTTGATAGGCAATACTTTCCACGGATTCATCCGTCAGAGAAAGAAGAAACGCCCCTCGATTGATCCGTACCCCGATCAAATATTCCTTGATACTGGTACCCATATGATTTTTGAATACTCGCGACAAATGGCTCCGATTGACCGCTAAATGCTGGGCGATTTCCTCAACAGACAATTTTTCAGCATAATGTGCCTCGATGTATTTGACTGTTTCAACAGCTAAAGAGGAATGAACCTTTTGTACACCACCGCTGACCTTTCCGCCATCTTTTAAAAGGACTGATAAAAAACGGTAGGTTAATGCTGTTAACTGTAATTCATTTTCCAAGGTTTCTTCCGTATCTTTCATGCATTCTAAAATAATGTCGATATATTTTTGTATGTCAGAAGAGACCATCGTGTATTGGTCTTCTCTGAAAAGCGACTGCCGAATGATTTCTTCTGCAGCACTCCCACCAAATGAAAGCCAGCAATACATCCACGGATCTTCTCCATCTGATAAGTAAAACGTCGAGTCTCCTGGACGAATCAAGAACAGATCACCTTTTTTCAATTGGAATTGTTGATTTTTCACATGATAAGATCCTTTGCCTTCCATCACGACATGCAGGATGTAATCATTGCGAATAGCAGGACCAAAAGAATGAAACGGCATCGTTTTAGAGAAACCACAAAAATCAAAATACAATTCTTTTTCTACTTGTTGATGTTCCTTTTTTAAAAAAATCGATTGCTCCACGTCTATCCCTCCTTACTCCTTTAGTATAATGCAACAAAAAGTTAAATAAAAGTCACAGAAATATATTAAAAAGGAAGCGATTTCTTGTTAAGTTTAAGTCATTAAAAGATCTTTGTTATTCGTTGTAACCGGTTTACTTAGTATTATATATTGAACAGGAGAGGAATACAGATTATGAAAAGCAAAATGATCCAACGTGTGTCCTACGCTTTAGGCGCTTTTGGACACGACACATTCTATGTTACATTAAGCACTTATTTTATGGTATTCGTGACAAGCCAGATGTTCGCAGGAACAGATAAGGCAACGAATGCAAAAATGATTGCTACAGTTACAAGCTTAGTTGTAGGTATCCGCTTAGTTGAAATTATTTTTGATCCTTTGATTGGTGGCATCATCGATAATACTCGTACAAAATACGGTAAATTCAAACCATGGTTAGTTATCGGCGGCGTTGTTAGTTCCGTACTCTTGGTAGCAATCTTTACCAATTTCTTTGGCTTAGCTACTCATAATACGACTTTATTTATCATATTATTTGCAATCGTTTTCATCTTATTGGATAGTTTTTATTCATTTAAGGATATCGCTTTTTGGTCAATGATTCCAGCTTTGAGTACGGAAACAAAGGAACGTGAAAAATTTGCTACGTTTGCTCGTTTCGGCTCTTCTCTAGGTGCAAATGGTACTACTCTAGTCGTTGTCCCTATCGTTACTTTCTTTACCTATCTTGTTACTCATAAACATATTGAAGGCGCTTCAGGCTGGTTCTGGTTCGGTGTGATTGCTGCTGTTATTTCAGGCGGTACTGCGATTATCACTGCCTTGGGCACAAAAGAAGTCGATACTGCGATCCGTCAGCAAAATGAAAAAGCTGGGATCAAAGATGTGTTCAAAGCAGTTGCTCAAAATGATCAGTTGATGTGGCTTGCCCTTGCTTATATCGCTTATGCGATTGCCAATGCAGCAACAACTGCCGTATTATTCTACTTCTTCAAATATGTACTTGGCCAACCAACTGAATTTTGGATCGTTGGTCTAGTTGCTGCCTTACTTGGTTTAGTAGCTGTTCCACTATTCCCAATGCTTACACGCGTCATCTCTCGTCGCTACGTTTACCTTGGAGGGATCGCAATGATGATTTCTTCTTACTTTTTCTTTACGATCGCAGGTTCAAGTTTGCCAATCGTTATCATCGGGCTAGTATTGTTCTACTTCCCTCAACAATTGATTTTCTTATCCGCTTTGATGACGATCACAGACTCTGTTGAATATGGTCAATGGAAAAATGGTATCCGTAACGAAGCTGTTACTCTATCAATTCGCCCTTTACTAGATAAAATCGCTGGTGCTTTGTCTAACGGGATCGTAGGGTTTGTCGCTATCGCTTCTGGGATGACTGGTAATGCTACTGCTGCTGATATCACTGCTCATGGCGTAACGACTTTCAAAGCTTATGCATTCTATGCTCCTGCTGCTTTGATGATTTTCTCCGCTATTATTTTTGCTTGGAAGATTACATTGACAGAGAAAAAACATGCACAAATCGTTGAGGAATTGGAAAACAAATTGGCTCCAGCTGATACAATGGAAGATGAACTTCACGATGCAGTAGTTCCTTCCCATTAAGAAAGGATCTTGAAAATGAAGATTACAGAAAAAGATTTTGGTCAAGGTTATCACTTGATAACCTTGGAGAACAAAAACAAGCTAGCACTTTCTATCTCTGATTTAGGTGCTAGAATCGTCAGTTTAAAATCAAATGATCGAGAATTAGTTTTGGGATTTGACACCGCTGAAGAATATATCGAAAAAGATCCGTATATCGGTGCTTCTATCGGTCGCACCGCAGGGAGAATCGAAAATGGCCGCTTTTCTCTCAATGGAAAAACTTACCAATTAGTCACAGATCCAAAAACTGGACATAATCTGCATGGTGGTGCTCCTGGATTTGAATTAAAAAAATGGTCTTATGTCATTTTGAATGGCGAAAATGAAGCTTCTGTCATTTTTACTACTACAAGTCCCGACGGAGAACATGGTTTTCCAGGTACAATGGATGTGGAAATCCGCTATACTTTGACAAAAGATAATATCTGGCGAGTGACCTCTCGCGGCACCAGTGACCAAGATACTTTATTCAATCCGACAAATCATGTTTACTTCAACTTGACGGGAGATGCTTCTCAGTCAATCGATCAACATGAGCTTTGGCTCAATAGCGAAGCTTATGCTCCTTTGCGAACAGATAGTATTCCTATAGGGGTAAAAGAAAATGCTGCAGGAAGTGCTTTCGATTTTCAAATACCTAAAAAATTAGCGTCCGTTTTTGCTAGTGATTTGGATCAAAAAAATCTTGTTGACGGAATCGATCATCCATTTTTCTTAAAAGAAACCGGCTTGGGTAAAGAAGCCGCTCGCTTGACTAGCCCCGATAAAAGAATCCAAGTAGGTATTGCTACAGATGCTTCTAGTGTGGTTATTTTCACTGCAAATTTCGGCACAGAAACACCAGAAATGCGCAACCGAAAACTGGCACATCACGGTGGCATCACATTTGAGACTCAAACAGCTCCAGGTGCAGAGCGCTTCTCAGCATTTGGTTCGATTCATTTAAAAGCCGGATCAGTATTTGAAACAGTAACAGAATTCAAAATCAAAACAAGAAAGGAATAACTCATCATGGAAATCAAAAGAAGCTTAAACACAAAATTTGCCGAAACATTCGGACCTAAAAAAACTACACAATACTTCTCACCAGGACGCATCAATTTGATTGGTGAACACACAGATTACAATGGAGGCCATGTCTTCCCCGCTTCCATCACTTATGGAACGCAAGGTGTAGCAGCACCTCGAGACGATAATAAAATATTAGTTTATTCCACAAACTTTGACGATATCGGTGTCATTAGTTTTACTTTAGATGAGCTAGAATATGATAAAAAAGCAAACTGGGCAAATTACGTAAAAGGAATGGTCCTTAAATTAAAAGAAGCTGGACACTCAATCGATCATGGGTTTGAGTTATTAGTGGAAGGAACAATCCCTAATGGTGCAGGACTTTCCAGTAGCGCTTCATTAGAATTATTAGTAGGTGTTGTATTAGAAGATCTGTTTGATTTAAAAACAGATCGCTTGGAACTAGTCCAAACAGGTAAAAAAGTAGAAAATGAATTCATCGGTGTCAATTCAGGTATCATGGATCAGTTTGCCATCGGCTTCGGTGAGCTAGATCATGCAATCTTATTAGATACAAATACGCTGAAATACGAAATGGTTCCAGTGAAACTAGATGGTTATGCAATCGTCATCATGAATACGAATAAGCGGCGGGAATTGGCAGATTCAAAATACAATGAACGCCGTAGCGAATGCGAAGAAGCCTTGGCACGTTTGCAAAAAACTTTGCCTATCTCTTCTTTAGGAGACTTAGATGAAGAAGAATTTGAATCAACTATTGACCAAATCGGCGATGATACATTGATACGCAGAGCTCGCCATGCCGTTTCTGAAAATCAGCGGACTTTGAAGGCAAAAGCTGAATTAGAAGCTGGGAACTTAGAAGCATTTGGTCAACTGTTAAATGATTCTCACCACTCTCTTCGCTATGATTATGAAGTAACTGGGATCGAATTAGATACACTAGTAGATGCTGCTCAAAAACAAGAAGGTGTCTTAGGTGCACGAATGACAGGAGCTGGATTTGGTGGCTGTGCGATTGCTCTTGTCAAAGAAGAAAATATACCTGCCTTCAAAAACAATGTCTATGATGAATACATGAAAGTTGTCGGCTATGCTCCGGAATTTTATGTTGCACACATTGGAAATGGGACAACAAAGATCGATCCAGAAGCTGTTCATGTTTGATAAAAAAATCAACGATCTCAGCTAAAAACAAATAGATAAAAATAACCTCTCAGCAATTTCCAAATGTGAGCCTTTTGCTCGTATTTGAAAATTGCTGTTTTTTATTGACACGGAAAGAGAACGTGTGTTCTAATTGTGTTGAAGAGGTGATTGTTATGTGGGCGAATCAAAATCCGGTATTTGTTTATGAAAAAGAACCTTCAAGAGATATTTTATGTATTGACTGCAAATCTTTTTACGCCTCCGTAGAGTGCGTTGAAAAGGATCTTGATCCCCTTACAACTAAATTAGTAGTCATGTCCTATCCGTCCGATTCGACAGAAACACGGGGTAGCGGATTAATCTTGGCTTCCAGTCCTGCAGCAAAAAAAGCTTACGGCATCACCAATATCAGCCGTGCCAGAGATCTTCCCTTCCCCTATCCAAGTGATTTATATATTGTTGCCCCAAGGATGGCCTATTATATGGAAAAGAACAGAGAAATCAATTCTATCTATAAAAAATATGCAGACGAAGCGAACCATCATGTCTATTCCGTCGATGAAAGCTTCCTTGATGTAACAAATAGCATGGCACTCTTTGGTAAAACAAATGCGTACGACATGGCTAAACTGATCCATAAAGATGTGTTTGAGCAGACCGGAATCTACACGACTATAGGAATTGGCGATAACCCGCTACTTGCTAAACTAGCCTTAGACAATGGCTCAAAAGACGGAAAGCAAATGTTTGCTGAATGGCGTTATGAAGATGTACCAGAAAAGTTATGGAAAATCTCAGATATCACTGACTTTTGGGGAATCGGCAAACGAACAGCAAAACGTCTGAAACAAATGGGTATACATTCTGTTTATGATTTAGCTCACGCGGATTATTATCACTTGAAAAGCAAGCTAGGGGTCATCGGTACTCAGCTTTATGCCCATGCTTGGGGCATCGATCGAAGTTTTTTGGGACAAGAATATACACCAAAATCAAAAAGTATCGGAAATAGTCAAATCCTAGATAGAGATTATACAAGACGAGAAGAAATCGAGATCGTTATCAAAGAAATGGCCGACCAAGTCGGCACTCGCTTGAGACGATCTGCAGCAAAAACACAAGTAGTCAGCTTATGGGTAGGATACTCTTTAGGCTATCTTGATCCAAATGGCAAGACCGGGTTTCACCAGCAAATGAAAATCGAAGCGACAAATGCTAGCAGAGATCTAGCAGATGCTTTATTGACCATTTTCCACCAGCATTACCACTACCAGGATATTCGGCGTGTAGGCGTGAACTGTTCCGACCTCGTATACGCGACAGGTTTACAGCTTAACCTTTTTGAAGATCCTGAAAAGCAGATAAATGAAGCGAAAGTTGATTTTGTTGTCGATACGATTAGAAAAAAATACGGCTTTCAATCAATCATCCATGCGCATAGTCTCTTGCAAGGAGGACGCGCCATCGCACGTAGTTCTCTCGTTGGCGGGCATGCAGGTGGTATGAGTGGATTAGAAGGTGGAAAAGATGAGACGGACAGCAAAAAAATTCATTGACTATAACGAGTATCGAGATCGGCCATTTGGATTAAAATGGGGGACTGCTTTTGCGATGGAAGAACTAGTCAACGGTATCAAAAAAATGAAGAAGAAGCACGCAAACAGCCTCTTCCTAAACAACAAATGACATTGCAAGAAATCGATAGTATACTGACAGAAGCCTTTTTATCTCGTAAAGCAGTAATCATTCAGCTCAATTTAAAAGATGAATTTGGAAGACTCTTGGATGAGGTCGAAGGGCACTTCATTGGTGAAGCCTATGAAGATTACTTTATGATTGACCATCAGCCGATATTGTGGGAAGACGTACGGTATATTGAGTTAAAGGAAACAAAAAAATGGTTTGTGACATGAGAGGTTGTGACAGAAGTGATCAACTTCAAAAAATAAGAAAGGATTTTTCGAAAATTGCTTCTTAAATTTTTGTGGAATTTTGGCTTATTTTTCGAAGAAGCAACTTCTGGAACAACGTATATTAGATATCAGAGGTTGTGAAAAAGTCGCTTAGTTTTGAGTAACAAGCCAAGGCGCTGATTTCACAACCTCTGTCTATCTATCCATCTATTCGGTAAGATTCATGCATGACGTCTTCTTTATTTAGTATGTAGAGCCCTTTTTCTTCTGACCATTCAACATAAATCAGCTGTTTTACATCTGCATAGCCTTCTTTCTTCAAGTTCTCCATAAGCCATGCTTCAGTCAATTGATTGGACTGAAGCACTTTATGCTGAATTTGCCCTTCATCTACAAGCAGGATCGATAAAGCTTTGTCTTCATCTGATTTTTTCAATACACTCATTTGACCAGCATTCTCTAGGATAACATGTTTGGCATTTTCAAGAGAAAAGCATTCTTGCTGTCTTAAGATTGCTCGCAACTGCTCCATCTCGATATGGTTATTTGTCAACTCTGTCATGTTGATGACGCCGTCTTTGATTAGAACAGATGGCTCGCCTTTGACCCAACGATTGACCTTTTCATTTTTTTGGACGATACGTTCGATACCATAAATCATTACTGCCCAAAGCGCAATGGCAAATAGGACATGCCCTACATGGACATTGTCATCATAGGTTGATTCTTCTAAGATCCCACCTAAAACAAGCGTATAGACTAAATCAAACGGTGTGATTTCTGACATGGATTTCTTCCCAAGCAAACGTACCACTAATAATAAACCGATCAACCCGAACACCAGTTTCATTGTAATTGAAAAAATCATTTTTTCTCCCCCTAACTATCTGTTAATTAAATTATATATGCTTTCTCACGAACACGCATGGAATATACAAGGAAGAAATGTATCCTTTTACTAAAAAAAGGACTGTGACACTGTAGTGACCCCCAAAAGTTAGACTTTTTTGGAGTGGAGAAATCCACTCCTTTTTTTTATGCTCTAAAATGATATTTTTACACAACCGTTACGGTTGTTTTACGAAATTGGACGAGACTTTGCCAGTTTAATTTCTGTTTTATCCGTTCATTATTGTAGTAATAGATATAGCTATCGATGGCTGATTTTAATTCCTCGAAACAGTTATAAACTTTCCCGTGAAAAATCTCTTGTTTTAATAA